>Ga0228638_1000041_pt1 | contig 46947 bp, 54 predicted proteins | sample 48DmetaG_FD_182704 | JGI IMG/M metagenome (GOLD analysis project Ga0228638, IMG submission 182704) | Seawater microbial communities from Monterey Bay, California, United States - 48D | ecosystem: Environmental > Aquatic > Marine > Coastal | place: USA: California | collected 2016-10-31 | reverse complement strand
GAAAAGATATTTTGCACAACTGGATCAAAAAAATATGCCTATTGATGTATATCAATTGGTTTTAAATGAAGTGGAGCCGCCGTTATTAAATGCTGTGATGAGATTTGCAAATAATAATCAATCTCAGGCTTCAAGAATCTTAGGTATTAATAGAACCACCCTTAGAACAAAATTAAAAAAATATAATATTAAATGATGCATTCAATTAAACCCAAAACTGCTCTTGTAAGTCTTTCAGATAAGACTGGTCTTAAAGAGCTTATCAATTTCCTAGTTGCTGAAAACGTAAAGATACTTTCGACTGGAGGAACTTATAAAGCAATCAAGGAAATTACATCAAAAGTTATAGAAGTGTCAGACTTCACTGGTTTTGAGGAAATGATGAATGGAAGAGTTAAAACACTACATCCTAAAATACATGCTGGCATATTGGCAAGACGTGATCAAGATTTAGAAGTTCTCGAGGAAAGAGGTTATGAGCCGATTGATTTGGTAGTTGTAAACCTTTACCCATTTAAGGAAACTATTACTCAGGGTTGTTCTTTTGATGAAGCAATTGAAAAAATTGATATTGGTGGTCCAACCATGATTAGATCAGCTGCAAAAAACTTTAAAGATGTTGCTGTAGTTTCTAATCCATCAGATTATTCACAACTAATAGAAGAGTGGGAAAATAGTGATGGAATATCTTATGATTTTAGAAAACAATTATCTCAAAAAGTTTTTGAAACAATGGCAGATTACAATCTTTCAATTTCAAACTACCTTAAAGAAGAGTCAGAAAATAATATACCTAACTATAGTTTTGAGACAAGCTCATCACTAAGGTATGGAGAAAATCCTCATCAAACTGCAAATCTTTTTACTTTTTCTGATCTTAAACATAAAAATATTGCGAATGCCGATATTTTACAGGGCAAAGAACTGTCCTATAACAACATAGTTGATGCGGATGCTGCATGGGAATGTGTAAGAGCGTTTGACGACCCTGCGTGTGTTATTGTTAAACATGCTAACCCTTGTGGGGTTGCCGAATCAGAAAATATTTTTGGTGCATATGATTTAGCATTTAAAACAGATCCAACATCTGCTTTCGGAGGGATAATCGCCCTTAATAGAACCCTAGATACTAAGACTGCGCTAGAAATAAATTCAAGACAATTTGTTGAGGTTATCTTGGCAACAGATTATGAAGAAGGTGCTTTAGCTGAATTTGCTAAAAAGAAAAATGTAAGAGTCTTAAAGGTTGATCTTGAACAAGATAACCCTTATCCAGGAATGATAAAAAAAGTATCTGGAGGAATCTTAATCCAATCAGATGATACTTTTTCTGTTTCAAGAGAAGATTTAAAATGTGTTACAAAAAGACAGCCAACACCGGATGAGCTAAACGATTTGATGTTTGCTTGGAGGGTAGCAAAGTTTGTTAAAAGTAATGCTATTGTCTATGTCAAAAACAGACAAACTATTGGTATTGGCGCTGGTCAAATGAGTCGCGTCATTAGTGCAGATATTGCAAATCTTAAAGCCAAGGAAGAAGGGCTTGAAGTTCAAGGTGCTGTTATGGCTTCAGATGCATTTTTTCCTTTTAGAGATGGAATCGATAAGGCTGCATCTAGCGGCATCGCTTCAATCATTCAGCCAGGAGGTTCAATGAGAGACAGTGAAGTAATTGCTGCAGCTGATGAAAATGATATTGCTATGGTATTTACAAATACAAGACATTTTAGGCACTAATGCAAATATTAGTTATTGGTTCAGGTGGAAGAGAGCATGCTTTAGCATGGAAAGTGGCCCAAGATAATACAGTTTCAAAAGTTTATGTATGTCCTGGTAATGCGGGAACAGCTATAGAAAATAAGCTAGAAAATATTTCTCTTGATGTTAATGATTTCGAAATTATTGAGAATTTTTGTAAAAAAGAAGATATTAAATTAGTTATTATTGGTCCTGAACAACCACTTGTAATGGGAATGGCCGATTACCTTCAAAGTAAAGGGGTGAAAACCTTTGGGCCATCTCAGGCTGCAGCTCAACTCGAAGGTTCAAAAACTTTTTCTAAAGATTTTTTTATTAAATTTGGCATTCCAACTGCATCTTATGCTGCATTTAATTCTTATGATGAGTCAATCAAGTATATTGAAACTATTGAATTTCCAACCGTTGTCAAAGCTGACGGATTAGCTGCTGGCAAAGGTGTCATTATTTGTGAGAATAAGGACGAAGCTACTGCAGCGCTTGATAGTATTTTTAAAGACCAAGCATTTGGAGAAGCAGGGAGCAGTGTTGTAATTGAGGAGTTCTTAGAAGGTGAAGAAGCTAGTTTTATAGCCGTTGTTAGTAAGGATCAAATTATTCCTTTAGCCACTAGTCAAGATCATAAAGCTGTCGGCGAAGGTGATGTTGGTTTAAATACTGGTGGTATGGGTGCCTACTCTCCTGCTCCAATTGTAGATGAACGCATTCATAAAAAAATTATTGATGAAGTTATGAAGCCAACCATGCAGGGACTAATTTCTGAAGGCTCTCCCTATCTTGGGTTTTTATATGCTGGCTTAATGATTAAGGACGGTGAGTTAAAAGTTCTTGAGTTTAATTGCAGATTTGGTGACCCTGAAACACAGCCTATTCTTCTTAGACTTAAATCAAGCCTAGTAGACTTATGTTTGGCTGCCATTAACAATAATCTAGATTCATATGAAATTAACTGGACAGACAAACACTCATGCGGAGTCGTTGTAGCTTCAAAAGGCTACCCTGAGGGCTATGAATCTAATAAAGAAGTTAATCTTCCTGAACATGAAGAGGTTGAAACAAAGTTATTTCATGCTGGAACAAAACTAGTAGATGGCAAAGTTCTTACCTCTGGAGGCAGAGTATTCTGTGCTACAGCACTTGGTAATAACTTGAAGGAAGCTCAATCCAGAGCATATAATCTTGTTGATAAGGTATCTTTTGATGGAGCTTTTTGCAGAAGAGATATTGGCTTTAAAGGAATTAAATGAGTTTTTTGAATAATATTATTACTGAATTTGATATTGCATTAAAAACACTTTCAAATAAAAAATCTGGAACAGGTAGAACATATCCGCCAGAGCCTGCAGAAAAAAATTCTGAAGAATTAACAGCTGAAGAAAAAAAACGTTCTATTCAAATGATGCGAGTCAATCTCGCAGGTGAAGTAGCGGCTCAAGCCCTCTACAGAGGTCAGTCACTAGTCTGTAAAGATCCTGAAATTAGAGAGCATCTTATTGAAGCTGGAGATGAAGAAACTGATCACTTGGTGTGGTGTAAAAAACGTCTTGATGAGCTTGATGGAAGCGGTTCTGTTCTGAACCCTATTTGGTATGCTGGTTCTTTTGCTATTGGAGCAATCTTTGGAAGGTTTGGAGAAAAAGTTAGCTTAGGTTTTGTTGAAGAAACTGAAAAACAAGTAGTAGCTCATATCGATAGGCATCTCGATAAGATTTCTCCCAAAGATAAAGAAACAATAGAGATATTAAGAACTATGAAGGAAGATGAAGATCTCCATGCTCAACAAGCAGTTGATAAAGGTGGCGAGGAGCTAAACATTCCTGTAAAACAAATTATGAAATACACTGCAAAAATGATGACCTCTACAAGCAAATATGTATGATTCGATCATTATTCTTAATTTGTCTTCTTAGTTTTAATTTATCAGCAGAAAATAGCGAAAAAGCTTTACAGGATAGCTTACTAAAATTTTGGGAAGCAAGAAATGCTCGTGATTTTGAAACAATTTTTTTCTACGAAAGCAAAATTGGAGCAATTACAGGCTCCTCATCTGAAAACCACTTTTATGAAGATCCTCCACCTGACTTTGAATCAGTTATAGATTATTACTCTAGAGTTGAATCAAATGTGGTTCCTTCAAATGTAAGAATTATTAAGCTTTCTGAAAAAGTGTATTTAGCCCTTTACTATCTATCCGGAAGTTATAAATATTCTAATGGAAAAGTAAATGATGAATATCAAGCACGGGTATCAAATATTTGGTTATATGAAGAGGGTGGATTTAAGCTGTACTATAAAAACTTTAATAAGTTAAAAAAAGGTCTCAAACCGATGGACATTATTCCCTATCCAATGGATTGAATTTATCTCATTTGCTGCCATTTAACTGGAACCCCTTCTAACTTATAACGATTAGACTCTTCTCTCAATTTATCAAATTCGGTCTTAGAAGAATAGACAGTAACTATTAAAGCATTTTCTTTGTTAGCAGTGATTCTTAATACCCTGCCCATTCTTTGAATTCTTTGTCTTTTTGAGGATGATGCGCTTAAGATCATGGCGCCATCTGCTTCTGGCATATCAAAACCCTCATCTAAAGCAGTACAGCTTACCAGCACATTTAAGTTGCCACTTTTAAAATTATTTAGATTTTCTTCTCTTTCTGCATTATCTAAATCAGTATTATAAATAGCTGACTTGTAACCTTTTTTATTAATAATCTTATTAAATTCTTTAGCTTGTTTTTTATTTTCAGTGAAAACAATCCAACTGTCTCGTTTATGTTTCTGCAATAGCTCAACCCCAAAAGGTATTCTATTTTTTGAGTTCTTTACCATCCTAGCTCTGTTAAAAATTAGCATCTTTAGTGGATAATCATTCATATTATTTCCACCAATAGTTGCTGCTCTCCTCTGAATGCTTTTAGTAAATTTTTTATACTTCTCTTCCTCATCCTCGGTCATTGCTGCGTAAGCATATAGAAGTTTAAAGTTTACAATCACCTCATCCTCTCTAGCATCTATATAGTCATAATCAAAAATAATATCGCCTAGAATTTTTTTTATGATGATATAAAAATTATCGTCATAGTCCCTTTCTGGTGTAGCCGAAAGGCCTAATGTTGCATGCCAATTATTAGTTAAGGTCTCACCTCTTTTTTCAGTTCCAATCTTATGACACTCATCTACGATTAAAAGAGTATTAGAAGCGTCAAATTTATGGATTATATTTTTTACTGAATCTATTGTTGAAATAGTTATCTTTGAAATAACCTCAAGATGTTCCCCTCCACCATTAAGAGATATGTCTTTATCTCCAAAGGTTTTTTGAAGTCCTTCATACCACTGATCTAAAAGCGCAATTGAAGGAACTACAATAAAAATAGAGTTATCTTTTTCTTCCTCAAGATATTTAGTTAAACAATGAATGGCGAAAACGGTTTTACCGCCTCCAGTAACAACTTTTACAATGCCTCTTTTTTTAGCCCACCATAAGGGGAATGCCTTTTCTTGCCATTGCCTTAACTTCAAGCAAAGTCCCCTTTCATAAGGCTTTCTCCAATTAGAAAAACATGAATATCATGCGCTTTTAATGTATCGATATCATCCTGACTTTTAATTCCAGACTCTGCAACAAAAAGATTATTGCCATTAAAGGCCTTTTTTAGATTGATAGAGTTGTTTAAATCAACATCAAAGGTTTTTAGATTTCTATTATTGACCCCAATTATTGCATTTGAAAAATGCTCAACTCTTTTAAGCTCTTTAAGATCATGAACTTCTATTAAATAATCTAATTCCAATGATTCTGCCAGATCTACAAAGGATTGAATTTCGTTGTCATTTAAAATACTTGCAATTAAAAGAATACAATCAGCACCAATAAGTTTTGCTTCGTATATTTGATACTCATCAACCATAAAATCTTTTCTAAGTATTGGCAGAGATGTCATTGCTTTAACTTCTTTCAGGTATTCAGAGCTGCCTTGAAAAAAATCTTCTTCAGTTAGAATGGATAGCGCTGAGGCCCCAAAGTCCTCATATTCTTTTGCTTTTTTAATAGGATTAAAATCTTCGGAAATAATCCCAGCACTCGGTGAGGCTTTTTTTATTTCAGCAATGACGGCTTGATCTTTTTTTAATAGGCTTTCTTTAAAAGCTCCCTTTGGTAAATTCAATTCATTAAGTTTAGAAATGATCTCTGTTAATGGTAATTCAGATTTTTTGATATCAAGCTTAGTTAGAGTATTTTCTACAATGTCGTTGAGTATTGTCATTAGCTATTCGATACCCTTACGTAGGCAGCTAATTTATCTGCTGCTTTTCCATTATTCATTAGTGTAAATGCCAACTCCACTCCGTCTGAAATAGAATCTACCTTTCTTGCAATGTACAAACCAGCACCAGCATTTAATGCAATCATATCTTGAACTGCTGATTGTTCTCCTGAAAATGCTTCCTGTACCATTCTTAAACTTTGTTCTGAAGATTGTGCTGATATCTCTTCAAATGGAGAGGTTGCTATTCCAAATTCCTGAGGCGAAATTGTATATTCTTTTATTTTATAATTTTTATATTCTGAGATTTGAGTTGGGCCTGAAATACTTATCTCATCCAACCCATCATCGCCATGAACTACCATGACATGCTCCATATCTAAATTTTTAGCTACAGTTGCGAAAATATTAAGTAATTTTTTATCGTAGACGCCTATAACCTGTTTTTTAGCTCCGCATGGATTGGTGTGTGGTCCTAATAAATTAAATATTGTTTTTTGCCCTATTTTTTTCCTAGCAGGCATTACATATTTCATGGATTGGTGATGAAGGGGCGCAAATAAAAATACAAACCCCACTTGATCAAATACTTTAATTAGTTTTTCTCTATCATGGCTTATATCAGCTCCTGCTTCAGTTAAGAAGTCAGCACTTCCCGATTTACTAGATATAGCTTTATTGCCGTGCTTGGTAACTGAAGCACCACCAGCAGCTGCAACAAAAGATGACGCCGTTGAGCAATTAAAAGTATGAAGACCAGTTCCGCCAGTACCACAAGTATCGATATGGGTTCCATCACCTATATTAAACTTTAGAGATTTATCCCTCATAACTGATGCTGCGGCAGTTATTTCAGGCTCTTTAATTCCTTTTTTGTTAAGTGCTAAAAGAAAAGTTTCTATATCATCATCATCAACCTTCCCAGTCATGATGCTTTCAACAGCTGTTTGCATTTCTTCTTTTGCTAGATCATTTTTATTATCTAATTTTTTAAGAATGTCTTTAATCATAATGCTAAAAAGTTTTCTATTAGTTTCATACCATAATCTGTATCAATAGATTCTGGGTGAAACTGGACTCCGTATATAGGCCTTTCTTTATGTTGTACAGCCATAATAATATCTGGATTATCTTTTAATACGCCAGTTATTTTAAGCTCATTAGGCAAAGAATCCTTTTCAATAACAAGACTATGATAACGAACAACAGAATAAGGACTTTCAATATTCTGGAATAGCGCTTCTTGGCTATGTTTAACCTCTGAAAGTTTGCCATGAAATATTTCTGGTGCTTTTATAATTTTGCCGCCAAATGCAGCGCCAATTGCTTGATGCCCCAAACACACTCCAAGAACAGGAACAGATGAAGATTTAATCAGCTCAACAGAAATCCCTGCTTCAGCTGGAGTACAAGGACCAGGAGAAACGACTATCTTTTTTGGATTTAAATCATTAATTTCATCAACACTAATTTCATCATTTCTTGTAACAAAAACTTCTTCACCGCACTCACCAATATAATGAACTAAGTTATATGTAAAACTATCGTAATTGTCTAGAACAAGAATCATGAGATCATTTCCATGGCGTCTAAAAATACTTTTGATTTTTGCTTACATTCTAACCACTCATTTTCAGGCACAGAGTCAGCAACAATACCCGCACCAGCACCAACATGAATTACATCATCTTTTATAACAGCAGTTCTAATTGCAATAGCAGTATCTATATTGCCATTCCAAGAAATATAACCAATAGCTCCACCATATATACCTCTAGAACTGGGCTCTAATTCATTAATAATTTCCATGGCTCTAATCTTGGGTGCTCCAGATAAAGTTCCAGCTGGGAGTGTTGCTTTTAAAGCATCCAGGTAATTAAGATCTTCAGATAAGCTACCAATTACATTAGATACTATATGCATCACATGGGAATATTTCTCAATTACCATCTTATCTGTAACTTTTACCGTACCAATTTCAGAGACTTTACCAACATCATTTCTCCCGAGATCTATTAACATTAGATGCTCAGCGATTTCTTTTGGATCATTTAGTAAATCTTTTTTATTTCTTTCATCTTCTTCTGGAGACGACCCTCTTTTTCTAGTTCCAGCGATTGGGCGAAGTGTAACCTCCTTGTCTTGGAGCCTGACTAAAATCTCAGGCGACGATCCAACGACCTTACATTCATTGAGATCAAGATAGTACATATAAGGTGAAGGATTTAATTTTCTTACGGCTTTATATAAATCAAAGGGATTTTTATTGAATGGAGAAGAAAAATCTTGAGCAAGCACAACCTGCATAACGTCGCCATCTTCTATATATTTTTTTACTATATTTACCGCATTCAAGTAATTTTGTTTAGTAAAGTTCGATTCAAAATCCATCAACCCGCTTGGTTCTTTATAGGGTGCTTCTGACGTATCTATTTTAATTTTAAGAGAAGAGATAATCACTTCGATCTCTTTTAAAACTTCCTCATAAGAATGTTCGTTCGGATCAGCATTAATAATAACCTGAGTTGATTTGTTAATATTGTCATAAACAACTAACTTGTCTGCTTTAACAAGAAAAATTTCAGGCATATGTTCTTTAAATTTTGAATCTTTGTTTTTAAGATTAGCTATTTTCTTTTCAGCATATTTCGCGCTTTCGTATGCAAAAAAGCCAACATAGCCACCATAAAATCTTGGTAATCCTTTAATTTCTGGAGCCTGATGATTTTCGGTGATTTTTTTAATTTCATGCAGAGGATCTTCTGATTCAAATGATGATGATGCCCCTTCTATATTCAATTCAACAAGATTTCCAGTAACTTTGATGGTATCTAAGCAATCAAATCCAATTATTGAGAATTGTGCCCACTGGTCGCCTCCCTCGACTGACTCTAAAAGGAAAGTATTAGATTTCTTTGAAATTTGAGAATATAAAGTTAAAGGAGTTTGATCTTTCAAAAATATTTCTTTAACAACAGGAATAATGTTAAAGCCAGCTTTAGCAAAATCTTGAAAGTCTTCTTTAGTTATCATTTTGTAATAATGTTTTTATATTTATAAAATCGCCAGCATGAAAATCATTTTTATCAAACCAGCCTTGATTAACCTCTAGGGCATATAAAACAGGCTCTTCAGAACATACTGATATTTTTGACAAAGGCACCATATCATAAATACCTATTATTTCACCTGTATCACCAATATAAGCAACGCTTAATGGAATTAAAGTATTTTTCATCCACATGCATTGAATTTTTTTTCTATCCCAAATAAAAAACATGCCGCTATTATCTGCAAGTCTTTCTCGGAACATCAGACCAACTTTCCTATCTTGATAGTCTTTAACAATCTCAATATTAGTGAGGTATTTTTGTAAAGCAATAGTTTCTTTGCTCTCAGCTGAGATAAAAAATAAAAATAAAAAGGTGAGACTAAATAATTTTAGAGCGGAGTGTTTTAATGGTTTGCTCATAATTATCAGTATTAAAGATAGCTGATCCAGCAACAAAAGTATCTGCACCTGCTTCTGAGGCAAGACCTATAGTCTCATTGTTAATGCCGCCATCGACTTCTAAACGAATGTCTTTTCCAGTCGCATCAATCATTTTTCTTACTTGAGATATTTTATCTAGAGAACTATGAATAAAAGACTGTCCACCAAATCCGGGATTGACACTCATGATTAAAACTAAGTCCAAATCCTCAATAACATTCTCAAGAACATTCAATGAAGAGGCAGGATTAAATACTAGACCTGCTTTGCAGCCCTGATCTTTGATTGCATGAATGGATCTATGAACATGCTTTGAAGCTTCTGGGTGAAAACTAACAAGATCGGCACCAGCTTTTATAAAACTTTGTGCAAGCTCATCAACAGGATCTATCATGAGATGAACATCGATGAATTCCTTTACCCCATAATCTCTTAAAGACTTACAAACCATCGGCCCAATAGTTAAGTTAGGGACATAGTGATTATCCATTACATCGAAATGAATCCAATCAGCACCAGCATTTAAGACATTTACGACCTCTTCACCCAAAGTAGCAAAGTTTGATGCCAATATTGATGGTGCAATTATGTAGTTTGTATCACTCATAATCTAATTTTCGTCTTTATGCATCTTATTAGCAAGTTCTAGGCGGCCAACAGTCCCAGTATCTATCCATTTACCTTTTGTTATTTCTCCTGTTACAGATCTATCACTAATACAGGCAAGCATTACAGGATCCCATATATTAAAAAACCTGTCATGATCTTTATATTTATTAAATATTAAGGGGTTTACTACAGAAATACCCGTCCAGGTAAAGTCATTTTTACCTTCTTTTATAACCACAATATCGCCATCTAAGGAAAAATCACCATTAATATTATGATCGGGGTTCTCGACGCCAATGATATGAGCAGAAATGATATTTTTATTTAAAGGCTTAATACTAATATCATGGCTGATATCTGCATTAATAAGAATGAAGGGATCTTCTCCAATGAGTGAAAGAGCTTTCACAATTCCACCACCAGTTCCAAGGGGCTGATCTTCTTCAGAAAAGTTAATCTTAGTTGATGGAAATTTTTGATTTACATGATTTTTAATCATACTTCCTAAGTAGGAGGTATTGATAATAAAGTCTTCAAAGCCTTCATTTAATAAGGCCTCTATATTTCTTTGGATTAAGGTTTTGCCTGCAACTTCTAATAAAGGCTTTGGTATTGTCTTTGTTAATGGAAGCATTCTTTTTCCATAGCCTGCAGCAAGAATCATAACCTTCATATTTGACTCATCTTTATTTCAAGACTCTGTAGAACTTCTCCAGAAAGATAGTTTTTTAAATTTTTAAAATTATCATCTGGAATGAGTTCTATTAAGTTATTAAGAATAATTTTTAAATCCTTGAGTCTAAATGCTCTGCCGGTATCCAAATAAATTTTACTAAGGGTTCCTAATATTCTCATATTTCTTTGAATGGCTCCCCATCTAACCCATTCAAAAATACTTTCTGAATCAACATCAATCTTAAGAAGAGTTCCATAATAATCAAGTGAGCTCATAACAGTTTTAGTTGAATACTTAATGTAATGATCAATAAATAATCCTGCGAGATCTATCCCAATTGGCCCTGAGCATAAATCTTGATAATCAACCACTGCTACATCGCCATCATCTAGAAGTATTAAATTTCTTCTTTCAAAGTCAAAGTGACAATTCATCCAAGGCTGATTAAGAAGTTCTTCAATAGTTTGGTCTTTTAAACTGCTCAGATCTTTATGAACATCTACTGATAAAAAATCTTTGATAAAAATACTTTCAAATCTTGTCATTTGCTCTAACAAACTGCCTTGTTCTAATTTTGGTATTTGAGGAACGTTAGCTGTTTGTATCTTTACTAAGATAGCTATAGATTTATTTAATAATTCAGTATTTTCATTGCTAACAGACTTTATGTCTATCAGACAAGAATCACCTAAGTCTTCTTGAATGGTTACACCTAGTGCAGCATTTGAATAAATAACTTTAGGGCACCTGATACCTTGATCAAGAAAAAATTTTGAAACATGTTCAAACTTAGAATGTGTTCCCATGCTAGGGTCCAAATAACATAAAACTAAATTCTTGCCTGCTTTATCAACAATTCTATAATATTCTCTTCCACTCGCTTCAAGCTTAAGTGGATAAACATCACTTATTTCAAAGCGACACTCTTGAGCTATTTGTATTACTTCAGAATCAATCAAGCTAGCTGTTTTTTACCTCATCAGGCAACGGAGTATCGTCTGGGACAAAGAAGTCTGGCATCAACTCACCAAAGGGTACATCTGCATATTTTGTAAAATTTTTGACTCCAGCAGCATGGAGAACTAAATCATCTATACAAAAATTTCCAGTAAATAACCTTGAGTCTTTGGTAAGAATTTCATAGGCTGCATCAGCCATAATATGAACATTTCTTGATAGTCTCATGATCTCATCACCGCCAAGGTGATTTTGAACAGCTGCGGTTGCTATTGCGGTTCTTGGCCAGAGAGCATTTACTGCAATTCCTTTTTCTGCAAATTCAGCTGCCATTCCAAGAACACACATACTCATGGTGTACTTTGCCATAGTGTATGCAACAGTTCCTGAAAACCATTTAGAACTCATATCTAGGGGTGGAGATAGATTTAGAATATGTGGATTAGAGGCTTTTAATAAATGAGGAAGGCAATATTTACTTACCATATATGTTCCTCTACCATTAATTTGATGCATTAAATCATATCTTTTCATTTCTGTGTCTGTAACATTTGTTAGCTGAATTGCTGAGGCATTATTGATACAAATGTCTATTCCGCCAAAATGCTCCACGGCCTTATTAATCGCATCTCTAACATTACTCTCATCTCTTATATCGCATAACACAGGAAGCGCATCTCCCCCAGCTTCAATAATTTCATCTGCTGCTGTATATATAGTTCCTGGAAGTTTTGGATGTGGATCTGCAGTTTTTGCTGCAACAACTATTTTGGCACCATCTTGCGCTGCCCTTTTTGCCATAGCTAGGCCTATACCTCTACTTCCACCAGACATAAAAATAACTTTATCTTTTAAACTCATAATATTTTCCTTATTTTAGAATTTTTCCATATAGGGTCTTAGATCCAATTCATGCGTCCATGCACTTCTATGTTGAGAATGAACAAACCAATATGAATCTGCAATACTTTCAGGTGATAGGATACCGTCTTTTTCTTTGAGAGCATATGTATCCGGAAAATTCTCTTTTATAAATGCAGTATCTATTGCACCATCAATAATAAAATGTGTAACATGAATGCCTTGATGTCCTAGTTCTCTTGCCATGCTTTGACTAAGAGCTCTTAGGGCAAACTTTGCACTAGCAAATGCCGAAAACCCTGAGCTGCCTCTTAATGAAGCAGTTGCGCCAGTAAAAAAAATGCTCCCTGATTGTCTTTTTTTCATATATTTTGCTGCCTCTCTGCCTGTTAAAAATCCGCCAAATGTTGCCATTTCCCAAACTTTTCTAAATACTCTTGAGGTAGTTTCTACAATTGGACTAAATACATTAGCCCCTGGGTTAAAAATGACAACGTCGATGGGAGCAATATTTTCTTCAACCTCTTTAAATAAACTAACTATTGAATCTTCATCGCGAGCATCAACACCAAAGCCTTTGGCCCACCCACCAGACTCATTTATTTCATTTGCAAGTTCATTAGTTTTTTCTATGCTACCCGGCCTTCTCACTGGACATACTTTATAGCCATGGCTCGCAAATTTTTTTGTAAGAGCTGACCCTGTAGCATCTCCGGCTCCTATAATAATTGCTGAATATTTTGAAAAATCTTTCATAAGAGTGTTTAATTGTTTGGTTAACTTTACAAAATTGTGAGTGTAAATGAAAGTAGACTTTATTTTTGACGTTGCCAGTCCAAATATGTATTTCTGTCATAAGCTGATCCCAGACTTTGAATCAAGAACTGGGGTTGAGTTTGAATATATTCCATGTCTATTGGGTGGAATAATGAAACTATCGGGCAATCAGCCACCATTTATTGCCTTTGCAGAAATACCAAATAAAAATAAATATCAATTTATAGAAATTGAAAGATTTATTAAGCAGCACCAACTAGCAGAATTCAAATTTAATTCTAATTTCCCAATGAACACTGTTCAAATACAAAGAGGTGCTCTCGCAGCCAAGGAACTAGGTATATTTGATAAATATTTAGAAGTTATTCTTGAGGCTATGTGGGAAAAAGACGTAAATCTAGCAGACATGGATATTCTTCAATCAACACTATCTAAAAATAATATTGACACAGAGTCAATCATGAGAATTGTTACTTCTCAAGATTGTAAGGATAAATTAATAGCAAATACTAGTGAAGCCGTAAACAGAGGAGCTTTCGGCGTTCCTACATTTTTCTTTGAGGATCAAATTTTCTTTGGTAAAGATCATCTTTGTCAGCTTGAAGAATATATTAATTCAAATAAATAATAGAACTTTTTCAAACATACTCTTTCAAAGCTAAGAGGTATAAAATATATAAATGAAGAGATTTAGTCTCATTGCGCTCATTTTATTGGGAGCTTCAATAACTATTCACGCAGTTGAAGATTTTTTAGTGGAAGGTATTTTAATTCCTGAGCCTCAATCCAATACTAGATCATGTATAGGCTATATCCCTAGCATGGGAATCGTAAAAGAATCAGAAGACTTAAAAGTTAATTCTGATAAATTTCAATTTACAGATGATGAAAGATTATTTTTGCACGGCAATGTAGAGGTAGATTTCCCAGAAGGACTTCTTAAGGCACAAAATGCTGTATTGGATAGAAATAATGGAAAAATCAACTTTACAAAAAAAGGGGAAATCTTTCTTGAAGGCTATTATTTTAATGCCAATGAAGGTTTTCTTAATAAAGATGACAAATCAATTTCTTTATCTGAGGGGATGGCGTTTTCCAATAAAAGAAATTTGATATTTAATTTTTCAGAACTTTATGGACAGCTTGATAAAACAATCTACCTTAAAAATGCATCCATGACATCATGTGCAAATCCAGATAAGGGCTGGGTTCTGCAAGCAAAAGAAATTGTTATTAATTCAGATAAAAAAAGAGGGCTAGCTAAAAATATAAAGATTAAAGCAGCCAACAAAACTATTTTTGCTCTTCCCCTGCTACCATTTGCAACCTCCAATGAAAGAATGAGTGGGTATTTAGAGCCCTCAATATCTTATTCTTCAGATGGCATTGATATAATGATCCCCTACTACAAAGTAGTTTCAAGCAAGTCTGATATTACTGTTGCGCCAAGATATATAGCAAAAAGAGGTCCTGGCATTGAGATGAACTATAGATCTTTACATGGAAAGGATAATAATTTCCGTAACTTGGATATTATTTATTTTACAAAAGACGATGAGTTTGAAGATGAGTATATAAAAGATGATTCATCAAGATGGATCTACAAATATAAAGATAAATTTTCATTAGGCTCATCATTTATTGATGTGAACTGGTCTAAGTCGTCTGATGGTCTTGTTTTAAGAGACATATCAGGTGATATAACTTCGATAGGTTCTCAAAGAATACAAAATTTGAATCAAAATTTTTCCTTTAATACTAAATTCAGGAACTCATTTTTATCTATTGAGCATCAAGGCTACCAATCACTTAACCCTATATTATCAAATGGCTACGTTAAGTCACCGACTCTAGATTATAGATTTTTTAAAAATATTAATGGGTTTGTTGTGTCTGAGAATATCAATCTATCAACTTTCAAGGCTGATATGATTCATGGGTATCATGGGTACCAAACTATAGACAATAAATTCCTGAGCTCAATTAAACATCCTATTGAGGGTAAAAGAATATTTTCTGAGTTTCTGATTTCAAAATACTTCTACATTAATGGATTTAATATTTATTCAAATATAGGCCTAAAGAGTATCAACTATGATTTATCTAATAAAGAAATAGAATCAGAAAATATCAATGTTCCTAATGCGTTGGTTGACATTAGTACAATATTTCAAAAAGCTAATAATAGCTCTAAACACTTTTTAGAACCTAGACTCACTCTGGGTTATACAGCCTATAAAGATCAGTCAAAAAATCCTATTTTTGATTCTGATATTATTTCTTCAAATAATGCCCTTCTTAATAATGATAGATTCTCAGGGATGGATCGTATTGGAGATCAAAGTTTTTATACGCTGGGCGTACGGTATAAGAAAATGTCGATGGGCCATGAAAAAATATCTCTCAGTATTTCAAAAAAATATTATCTTAAAGATAGGAAAGTCTTTATGCCAGGCATATTAAATAGCGACGCAGTCATCTCTAGCATCAGTTCTACAAATATGAATGAAGATCCTCTAGTTCTGATGGGGTCATGGACGCCTACAACAAAAACAATGGTTATGGCTTATGGTGATTATAAGAGCAACATGGTTTCTATGGCTGGAATAACTATCAATCATAAGCTTGATTATGGTTCATTTGGATATGCAAAAAGGTATAGAAGAATGGCAGGCGACTTTAATAACCAAATGAATTATTCAGAAGTATTTGCTGATATTAATATAAATCGTAACTTAAAGCTTATTGCAAAACTTAAAAGGGATAGCGAGTTTAATCAAAATATTGAAAGCATAATAGGTATCGAATATCAAAACTGTTGCGTAGCTCTCAGGATCACTGGTACTGATAAAAATCTTTCAAGTTATATACTAAATCAAGAAATTTTGTATCCTCATCTTAGTGATGCATGGGATAATATGATTGAAATTGAAAGTAAGGGCAGAATAAACTTTGAATTTGAATTAAAAGGTCTAAACTCTTCTTTTGATAAAGTGAATAAATTGATTAATAATTCACTTTTTAACTAACAGCTATATTAGAAAAAATCAAATTATGAAAAATACAATTCTTATCTTCTTTTCAGCCATATCTATACACCTGTTCTCAGCTTTAGAGATCTTAGATAGAGTTGCAGTTATCGTGGATGATGGCTTAATAATGCAATCTCAAATAGATTCTGGTATGGCAGAAATAATTCAAAGATATGATGATCAAAATGTCCCCAAACCAAATAATAAAGTTCTTCGAGATCAGGTAATTGAAACTTTAATAATTGAAGAGCTTCAACTGCAACTTGCTTCAAATTATGGAATTAGGGTTGGTGATGAGGAATTAAATAGTACTATTTCAAGAATTGCTGCTAATAATAAATATAGTCTTGAAGGGTTTATTGCTTATATTGAAAATGACGGCAGATCTTACGAAGACTTTAGAGAAGATGTAAAAAAACAAATAATAATTCAGAGAATTCAAAGAGGGAGGGTTGGCGCAGAGATAAATATAACAGAAAAAGAATTTGAAGCTTTTTTACAAACCGATGAGTCACTATTAGGCCTTGAGCCAGAGCTGTTAGTGAGGCAAATATTAGTCAAAAATATTAAAGACATAAATGTTATTGAAAAAAAAATAGAAGACGGCGAGTCATTTGAAGAAATAGCAATTGATAGTTCTCTAAATAGCTACATTCAAAATCAAGGCTTAATGGAATGGAAGAAGGCCAATGAAATGCCTAAACTCTTTTCTGATGCAATAAAAGATAAAAATGTAGGCTTTATAACTGAGCCTATTAAAAGTGGAGCTGGATATCATATTTTAAAGCTTGAGAACAAGAAAGGCAGCTATGTTAGATATGAAGATCAATGGCTTGCAAGGCATATTTTATTTATACCCTCAACTATAAGAAATGAAGAACAAACAAAAATAGAATTAGGTGAAATTAGGAAACAAATTCTTGACGGAGAAGACTTTGCGTCACTTGCTGATAAATTTTCTGAGGATCCAGGTTCTGCTAAAAATGGTGGCGAGCTTGGTTGGCTTGGTATGGGAGTTTTGGCTGCAGAATTTGAGAGAACAATGATAGATATTGAGCTAGGTAAAATTTCTGAAATATTTCAAACTGAGTTTGGTTTCCATTTTTTAGAAGTTTTAGATAAAAGAAATCATGATATGACTAGAGACTTGATAAAAGATGAAGCATATTCAATTCTTTATGAAAGAAAATACGATGAAGAGCTTGAGAATACGTTGCGCTCAATGAGAGCTGAGGCTTTTGTAGAATTTAAAGATCTAGATTGAAAAAAATATTATATTCTCCTGGAGAGCCTGCAGGAATAGGTCCGGACCTTATAATTCAGCTTAGTAAGTCAGCCTTTTGGACAGATATAAAAATTCCAATCCTTTGTCTATCCGATCCAAAACTTCTGGTTCAAAGATCTAAAGATTTAGGAAAAAAAATTACTTGCAAAGAAATCGCTGATATTAAGCAATTACAAGCTAATAAAAAAAATGTTATTCAAGTAATGCATGTTTCAGATTGTCTGAATACCAAGTTTGGGAAACTTTATAAAACAAATGCTCAATATGTGTTAGATAATTTACAGTTTGGAATTGATGCGGCTTTAAAAGATAAGAATCTTGCTCTTGTGACAGGTCCAATTAGTAAAGAAAATATTATATCTGTAAATAAAACATTTACTGGTCATACTGAATATATACAGCAAAGAACTGAGAGTGACAAAGTCCTTATGCTTCTTGCGTCTGATCAATTGAAAGTTGCATTAGCTACTACTCACGTGCCATTGAAAGAAGTTGCAAATAAAATTTGCAAGGAGCTAGTTATTAGTAAGGCCATAACCCTAAATCAAGGTTTAAAAGAAAAATTTAAAATTAAGAACCCTAATATTAAACTTCTTGCTCTTAATCCTCATTCTGGTGAAGGTGGAAAAATAGGAAAAGAGGAAATTGATATTATTATCCCCGCTGTAAAAGAACTAAGGAAAAAGAAAATAAATATCTCATATCCTATTTCAGCTGATACTGCATTTACTAAAAAAAACCTTAAAAAAACAGATGCATTTCTAGGGATGTATCATGACCAGGTGCTGCCTGTGATAAAAGCTCTTAGTTTTGGTAATGCTATTAACATAACATTAGGTGTACCAATAACTAGGACTTCTGTAGATCATGGAGTTGCTTTAGATATATCTGGAACAGGAAAATCTGATACCTCCTCGCTTAAAGCAGCGATAAAAACCGCAAAAAAGATTATTTAATGTCCTCAAGAGATATAAGAAGAAAGTTTGGCCAAAATTATCTTTCTGATCCAGCAATTATCTTTGAAATGAGCCAAGCTATATCTCCATTAAATGGCGATAACTTTTTAGAAATTGGTCCTGGCATGGGAGCACTTACAAATGTTCTCAATTTACCTGGGGTAACTGTTAAGGCTATTGATGTTGATGAAAGAAATATCGAGTATTTAAAAAAACAATACTCTTCTCCTGCTAAATTTGATTTTATTCATGCTGATATCTTGTCAGCTCCTTTAGATTTTCTTGAAAATGATAAATACCGAATAGTTGGAAATCTTCCATACAATATTTCAACACAAATAATTTTAATGTTCTCAAGCTGGTCTCATCTTATTGGTGACCTCCACTTCCTTGTTCAAAAAGAAGTTGCAGAAAAAATTACTGGTAAAATTGCATCTAAAAATTGGGGCAAACTCTCTATAAAGCTTTCTGCTTTTTTTAATACTGAAATACTATTTGATGTTCCGCCAGAGGCTTTCGATATTAAGCCAAAGGTTAACTCCAGCTTTATAAGAATGACTCCTCAAAAAAAATATAATATTAATAGGCTTACTAGAGATAATTTATATAGAATTATTGATATGTCTTTTTCTTCAAGAAGAAAGAATATTAAAAATAACTTAAAAAAATTAGATTTGAACTGGGATATTCTTAATATAAATCCTGGCTTAAGACCTGAAGAGATATCATTAGATGATTATCTAAGAATAGCGCAAACTTTGGAAAATTAGATGGCTCATTATGTTGTAGGTGACGTTCAAGGTTGCTTTAAGGAGCTGAAAGCATTGCTTAAGAAAATCAAATTTAACTATACAAAAGATACCTTAGTTTTTGCAGGGGATCTTGTTAATAGAGGCGATGAATCAGAAAAAGTCTTAGAGTTTTGTATAAAAAATAAAAAATCAATCAAGGCTGTGCTCGGAAATCATGATTTTTATTTACTTTACTTAATTGAGCATCACAAGAAAGATAAATCTCTGAAGAAAGTTTTAGAATCTAAAAATATTAATAAATATCATAACTGGTTAAAAAAACTTCCTTTGTTGATAGAAATTAAATTAAAGGAAACTAAAGAGATTTTCTATATATCGCATGCTGGAGTCCCTTTTATTTGGGATATGCGCGAGGCCAAAGAATATTCAAAAGAAGTTCAAAAATCCTTAAAGACAGATTCCTTAGCTTTATTAGCAAATATTTGGGGAGATACTCCAAAAATTTGGAATCCAAACTTAGCCAATTATAAAAGAATGCGAACAATCATTAACTACTTTACAAGAATGAGATTTTTGGGAAAAGATGGCTCTTTAAGACTTAATCTAAAAAGTAAGAAAGGCAAAAAAGGATACATCCCATGGTTTAAACAAACTTCAAAAAATTTAAATACTAATGAAAATATTATTTTTGGTCATTGGGCATCCTTGGAAGGCAAGACTGATATTAAAAATATTATTGGCCTCGATACTGGCTGTGTTTGGGGAAATAAGCTTACAGCTATAAGATTAGAGGATAAAAAGATATTTCAAGTTAATAAAAAATGAAAGTATATGAAGTTGGTGGGGCTGTCAGAGACGCTCTTCTAGGCAAAGAAGCAAAGGACAGGGATTGGGTGGTTATTGGGTCCTCTCCTGAAGAAATGGTATCAAAAGGCTTTAAGCCAATTGGAAAGGATTTTCCTGTATTTTTGCACCCTACTAGTAATGAAGAATATGCTCTAGCTCGAACTGAAAAAAAAATAGGTCATGGCTATCATGGTTTTAATTTTTATTTTGGAAAAGAGGTAACGCTTGAAGAAGATCTTTCAAGAAGAGACTTAACCATTAATGCCATTGCTAAAGATGAACATGGCAAGCTTATTGATCCCTATGGCGGTATTAATGATATTGAAAAAAATATCTTTAGACATGTTTCGAATGCCTTTTCAGAAGATCCGTTAAGAGCTATCAGATTAGCCAGATTCCATACCTATGAGCATTTGAATAAATTCTCAATTGCTGAAGAAACAAAAAAGTTACTTGAAATAATTGTTGACTCTCAAGAAATTAAAAATCTTTCATCTGATAGAATATGGTCAGAAACCATAAGAGCATTGTCATCATCAAATCCTAATATTTATTTTGAGGTTTTATTAAAATTTAAGCTACATCTACCCTATTTTGAAGCACTTAGCGTGCCTGTATGTAATACATCATCATCAAATGAAGTTAAATGGTCGGAACTTCAAATTAATAATAAATTTTTACTCGGTGATCTACTTCCAGTTCCAAATTCATATAAAAATGCTGCATATGTCTTAGAAATGCTTTTAGAAATTAATAATAATCAAAACAGAGATTATTTAATTACTGCGTTGCATAAAGTCGGTCTTGAAAGAAATGAGGAATTAATTAGGAAGCTTTTAATTTTGCCTCAGCTTGAAAATTCAAAAGACTTAATCTTGAAACTATTACTAAATACTAGAAAAAAAGATTTTTCAGTGCTATCTAAAATTCCAAAAGAGAAAATTGGTGAAGAAAAGCTTAAACTATACACACAAATTATTGATGACTGTTTATGAATAAAACTATATTAATTACAGGGGCTGCAAAAAGGATTGGTAAAGAGATAGCTCTTACTTATTGTGAAATGGGTTGGAACATCATTATTCACTACAACTCTTCAAAAAATGATGCTGAAAAATTAGCTGATGAGATTAATTCTAAGAATCCTGATAGCGCAAAAATAATTCAAGCAAACTTAGATATTTCTAGTGATGTCCAAAAATTAATAGACAAATCAAAAAAATGCTTTGATTCAATAGATGTCGTTGTAAATAATGCCTCAACCTTTTACCCCACTGCTATAGATGAAATATCTGATGAACATTGGGAAAAACTTGTTGGTAGTAATTTAAAAGGTCCATTATTTTTAATTCAGGGTCTTAAAGATAAATTAAATGAATCAAGGGGTTCTATTGTAAATATTACGGATACAAATTTAAGCAAAGGGGTTGCGAATTTTTCTATATATGCTGCTGCTAAAGGTGGGCTAGAATCTATTACCAAGGTTTTAGCTAGAGAGCTGGCACCTAATGTTAATGTAAATGCAATTGCCCCTGGAGCAATGCTTGAGCCACCTGATGTAACCTGGACTGATGAACAAAAAGAAAAAGTTATATCTAATATTCCACTTAAGAGAATGGGTAATGAAAAAGATATTGCTAACGCTGTAAAATTTGTTGCTAGTTCAAAGTATATGACAGGCCAAATTATTAAAGTTGATGGAGGAAGGTCACTTTCATGACAAGCGATGCCCAAAAATATGAAAAAATATTTTCAGGAACAAAAGAAGTTGCTGAAAATTTAAAAATTGATACTTCAAAGCTCCAACCATGGATTGATGCTCATGTTCCTGGAGCTGGTTCTATAAAATCAATAGAACAATTTAGGGGTGGTCAATCTAACCCAACATATAAAATTAGCACTGATAATAAAAATCTTGTTCTAAGAAGAAAGCCGCCGGGCAAGCTTCTGCCCTCAGCTCATGCGGTTGACAGAGAATATAAAGTCATCACTGCTCTTGGTCAAACTGATGTTCCTGTTCCAAAAACCTACGGTCTTTGTGAGGATGAAGATGTAGTTGGAACGACTTTTTTTGTTATGGATTGTTTGGATGGAGATATTTATTGGGATCATATGCTTCCCTCTCTTTCAAAAGAACAAAGGATTAAAGTCTATCAAAGTAAAAACAAAACTCTTGCAGCACTTCATAGCGTAGATTATAAAAAAGTTGGATTAGAGGATTATGGAAAACCTGGTAATTATGTTGCAAGGCAAGTTTCAAGGTGGTCTAAACAATACCTAGCATCTGAAACAGATAATATTGTAGAAATGAATAATCTTATAGAGTGGTTGCCAGAAAATATTCCTGATGATGATGAAACCTCAATTGTTCATGGGGACTATCGCTTAGATAATATGATAATGAAAAACCAAGAAGTCATAGGCGTTCTTGATTGGGAGCTTTCTACCTTAGGTCATCCAATCGCAGACTTTTGCTATCACTGTCTTACATGGAGAACAGAGCCACTATTTTATGATCATGCAAAATTAAAAGAAATGGGCATTCCTAATGAAATGGAATATCGCGATATGTACTCTGAAATTACTGGAAAGGATCTATCAGCTAATTGGGAATTCTATATGGCCTTCAGCTTATTTAAGGTTGGCGCCATATGTCAGGGTATTCTTGGCAGAGTTAGAGATGGAACTGCATCAAGCAAACATGCTGAAGACAGAGGAATGAAAGTCTACCCCCTATCACAAGGCGCTTGGTCAATTGTAGAAAATAACTTTAAATAGTTTTTTTAAAAAAAAGGATTATTCCAGTAATTGAGCTAATTAAGGCAAGTACAGAAAATATCTTTAATAACAAATTGTTAATATTGTCTCTATCTTGATAATCCATAATGTGTAAAGCCCATAGAAGATCCCATGCTCTCCAAGAATCAGACCTTATAGCAGCAATATCTCCTGTCATAGAATCAACATAAATATTAATCCCATCATTAGTGTCAGTAGATACTTTATATATAGGTAGTCTCCTACCTCTATATTCAACACCTCTTTGGGCTTTTTCAATTAAGCTTACACTTTCAGGATTTAACGATGTTTTTTCTTTTGCAATTGCTATTGCTTCTTCAGGTAACAACATATCAACTGGAAAATTCTGAGGATGAGTAGAGTACGTTTTTACTCCGTTTTCATTAGTCTCAATTATTTCTTGTCCAAGTCTTTTAAAAATTCTGTATTCAGTCTCTAAAGGTAATCGATATTGCTCTCCTCTAACCATTTCAATTTTATTAAATGCAAAATAAATTCCAGAAATAGTCCAAAGAAGAAGTTGAATAGCAATAAATATACTCACATATCTGTGAATCATCCTAACTCTAGCTATCTGTACCATTTACAAGACTTCTTTTAAGGGCTCAGAAACAAATGAATATTTTTCTATTTCATCACTTTCATATAATATTTCATCTTCGTCGATTTGAAGAACTATATCGATGTCTAATGTTCTGGCGCTAAACTTAGGAACATCTCTTTTTCTGCCAGATTCATTTTCAATATCTTTTAGTGTTTGATTAAGTTCATCAAAACTAAGGTTAGATTCCCCTGCTACTACTAAGTTTAAAAAGTCATCACCCTCAAAGCCTTCGGCTTTAGTTTTGTGAATGGATGAAAATTTAGCATTTGTTAATATTCTATTTAATTGTTCTATAGCAAAAATGATATTTGCTTCAGCATTGATATTACTTCCTAAAGACAAAAAATATTGCATCATCTATGAATAATTAGTCCCACATCTTTAGAGCCCCTTATAGCAGCAGGCTTTGAGACTCGTAATTTAATTGACTCGACTCCGTATTCATTTTTTACGAGAGAGGCTATGCCTTCAGCTAGAGTTTCTTGAAGTTGAAATGATGATTCTTCAACAAATTTTATTACTCCCTTAGCAATTGATTTGTAATCTACTGTGTCTTCAATAGAATCTGTTGCGGCAGCTTTCTTGCAATCAAATGGGAATTCTAAATCGATACTAACCTCCTGTTTAACTTTTCTTTCCCAATCAAATATTCCAATGATGGTTTTTACTCGAAGGTCTTTTATGTAAATAATATCTTTCATTTAGTTAACTCACTTAGTGGCCATCTTGCCCTAACATAAGAAGCTTGAGATTCAATCTTATCAGAAGATCTCAATGATCCCACAAAAGCAATCATTGCTGCATTATCTCCACAATATTTAAGTGATGGATAAAAAACTTTAATTCCTAAAGAGGTCTCTAAATTTTTAATCGCAGCTCTAAGAGCTTTGTTGGCTGCAACACCTCCAGCGATTATGACCTCAGATCTTCCAGTTACCTCAACCGCTTTCCTAATTTTCTTTGATAAGACCTCTATGACAGCTTGTTGGAAAGATGCAGCTATATCTGCTTTGATTTGATCAGTTAAATTATCTATATCCCTTACTGTATACAAAACAGATGTTTTAAGACCGCTAAAACTTAAATCAAGATTATCACTATGAATCATAGGCTTGGGGAAATCATAGGCTTTAGGATCTCCTTCAAGTGCTAATTTTTCTATATGCGGTCCTCCAGGATATGGGAGATTTAGTAATTTACCAACCTTATCAAATGCCTCTCCTACAGCATCGTCCTGTGATTGACCAAGTATTTCATAGTCACCTCTTTCTTTCACATCAACAATCATGCTGTGCCCACCGCTGACCAATAAACATACATAAGGTATATTAATTTCAGGGAATTCCATAATAGGAGACATTAAGTGTCCCTCAAGATGATTAATTGGTATTAAAGGAATCTTTAAAGCAGTAGATAATCCTTGAGCAAAACTTTCACCAATCAACAAGGCACCTAATAATCCAGGACCAGATGTATATGCAATTTGATCAATAGATTTAATGTCTATGTCGCCTAGTGCATCGTTTAAGACATCTACTATTTTTAAACAATGATCTCGTGAAGCTAGTTCAGGAACAACTCCGCCGTATTGGGCATGCATTTCTATTTGGCTATACACCGATTCACCAACAATTCCATGATTAGAATCATAAATTGCTATTGCTGTCTCATCACAAGAAGTTTCAATTCCTAAAGTTTTCATAATATTTTAATAAAATGTTTTGCAAAATTTTCAATTACAGCCTAAACTACGCGACTAATTATGCCTTCAATTATAATAAAAGAAACAGAACATTTTGACATTGGTCTTAGAAAGTTCAAGCGTGCCTGCGAAAAAGCTGCAATTGTACCTGAAATCAGAGCAAGAGAGTTCTATGAGAAGCCAACAGAAAAAAGAAAACGACTAATGGCTGCAGCTGTTAAGCGAGCTAGAAAGTCAAATAGGAAATTCTCTTTCCCAAGACAAAGATCTTTTAGATAATCTTGACCCTTCTTTCCGAAATTCAGTCTGATCTTAAACAAGCAATGCTTGATAAAGATGATATGACACGTGATACCTTAAGAATGTTTAAATCTGAAGTTCAAAAATTTGAGATAGATAATCAAGAAACTGCAGATGATGCTAAGGCTCTTCAAATCATAAATAAGATGATTAAGCAACGAAAAGACTCTATTGCTCAATTCACAGAAGGTGGAAGAGCTGACCTTGCAGATAAAGAACAATTAGAAGTAACTATCCTTTCTAAATATAAACCCCAGCAACTAAGTGAATCAGAAATAGCAGAAAAAGTGAAGACTGCTATATCAGAGTCTTCAGCAGTAAATATGCAAGACATTGGTAAAGTAATGGGTATTCTAAAAAGCTCAATTCCAGCTGGAACTGCAGATATGGGCGTTGTAAGTAAGATTGTCAAAGATCAGCTAAGTTAACTAATACTGGATCAGCGCATCCATAGGATCAAATTATGGAAAGAAGCAACAATAGAAAACCCAACGAACTAAGAGAACTTACAATTGAATCAAATGTAAATATACATGCCGAAGGCTCAGTATTAGTATCTTTTGGCAATACTAAGGTTATTTGTACTGCTACTATTGATACAAATGTTCCAAGATGGATGAGAGGGAGTGATGAAGGCTGGGTAACTGCAGAGTACGGTATGCTTCCAAGATCTACAAATGAAAGAATGGGCAGAGAGGCAGCTAGAGGAAAACAGAGTGGCAGAACACAAGAAATTCAAAGATTAATAGGAAGATCACTAAGACAAGCTGTAAATTTAAAATACATTAAAGGCAAAACTATTAATATTGATTGTGATGTTATTCAAGCAGATGGGGGAACAAGAACTGCATCTATTACCGGAGGTTGTGTTGCCCTTTTTCTAGCCTTAATGAATCATCATGATGATCACAGAGCTATTAAGGCCCATGTTGCTGCCGTTTCACTTGGAATACTAGATAATCAAGTGATACTTGATCTTGATTATAATGAAGATAGTAGTGCTGAAACTGATCTTAATTTAGTAATGACTGATTCTCTAAAGCTTATTGAAATTCAAGGAACTGGTGAAGAAGCTCCTTTTTCAAAAGAGCAACTAAATGAAATGCTAGAGGTTGGAAGTTCAGCTATTGCTGATATTATTGAGAAACAAAAAGCATGTTTAAATAAGTGAAAGACTATCAAAAACAATTTCTTGAATTAGCCCTCAATGCCAAAGTACTAGAATTTGGTGATTTTACATTAAAGTCAGGTAGAAAAAGTCCTTACTTCTTCAATGCAGCAAAGATGCTTAATGGTGGGTACCTCCACCATTTGGCAGAGTGCTACAAAGAAGCAATTATAGATGCCAATATTGCTTTTGATTGTATATATGGGCCTGCATATAAAGGAATATTCTTAGGATCTATTGTTTCTATGATACTCAGTAAAGATGGAGGAGAATATCCTCTATCTTTTAATAGAAAAGAAATTAAAGATCATGGCGAAGGCGGAACAATTATTGGGAATAATCCATCTGGAGATGTATTAATCATCGATGACGTTATATCAGCTGGCACAGCAGCAAAAGAATCTATTGAGACAATAAGAGACCTTGGAGCTAACCCAAAAATAATGCTCGTGGGTCTTGATAGACAAGAAAAAGGGAAAAGTGACTTGTCGGCTAAAAAAGAGTTGGAAACAGCATTCAAAATGCAAGTGATATCAATTATTGATTTAGATACCTTGATATCATATTCTCAAAATAATGCAGAATATGAAAAGCACTTAGATAATTTAATCGCATATAGAGATGAATGGGGAGCTTAGGTGTTTTCAGGAATAGTCACTCACAAAGCAAAAGTTCTTAAAGTTAAATTTCAGAGTGACCATATGAGTCTCGAAATATATGCTTCTAAAAACTTTATCAAAGGACTAAAAAAAGGTGCAAGTGTTTCAGTAAATGGAGTGTGCCTAACATCAAAAGATACTGGTAAAAATGGCCTAAGGTTTGATGTTATTCAAGAGACTTTGGACAGAACTAATCTTGGGCAAATTTCAAAAGGTGATATGGTAAACCTTGAGAGATCTATAAAAGCAACCTCAGAAATAGGTGGCCATTTAATGTCTGGTCATATTCACTTTACTGCAAAAATAAATAAAGTTATTGAGAAAGACAATACTAAAGATATGACAATTAATTTATCAAAAAATTATTCTGAATACGTTATGGAAAAGGGGTATATAGGCATAAACGGATGTAGCCTAACAATTGGCAAAGTAAATAAAAGTAATTTTAAAATTCATTTAATACCAGAAACTTTAAAGGTTTCTAATTTAGGTAATCTAAATGAGCTAGATACAGTCAATATTGAAATTGACCAAAATACCATTGCTATTGTTGATACTGTAAAAAGAACTTTAGCTGCTAAGAAATCTAGATAGAACTGCCATTCTTATAGCAACACCATTTGCAATCTGTGTACGAATTACTGACTGGTCGCATTGATATACACTTTCAGAGATTTCAATATAATTTACTGGACCAGGATGCATAACTATTGCATCGCCTTTAGCTTGCTCTAGTCTTTCTGATGTTAATTCATAGGCTTGTTTGTATTCATCAAGGTCAAGATTTAATGTTTCCTCAAACCTTTCGTGTTGTATTCTGAGCGTCATTACTACATCAGCATCATGTAATGCCACATCTAAGTCTGGTTCAAATCTTCCCAAAGTAGGATTGATATACTTTGTTGACATACTTGGATGACCGCAAAAAGTTAGGGAGTTAAATGAGAAGTTTGAAACGGCCTCTACGAAGGAAGATGTAACTCTTGAGTGGTCTAAATCACCAACTATCACAATATTAAGATCATCTATAGATCCTTTATTTTCAATAATTGTCATTAAATCTAAAAGTGCTTGAGTTGGGTGAGATATCGAGCCCTCCCCGCCATTAATAAATACCATCTCAGGCAAATACTCTGACAGATCTCTAATGACTGATTCGGGATGTCGAAGAACACAAAGATCAACACCCATAAGACTTAGAGCATCAACAGTCTCATAGATTGATTCACCTTTCTCTACAGATGAATTAGAAATATCAAAGCCAACAACAGAGCAGCCAAGGTTTTTAGCTGCAATTTCAAAAGAGGACTTTGTTCGTGTACTTGGCTCACAAAACACATTAGCAATAGTTTTGTCTGGGAATAAATTCTCTTTTCTAAATGAGCCATCTTCGAGTTTAAAATTTTTAGCAAATTCTATTAACTCAAGGATCTCTTTCTTTGAAAGATCATTTAAGGAAAGAAGATTTTTATTCATGGCTAATTAAAATTGCATCCATTTCTACATTTACGCCAAGAGGCAATGCAGAAACTTCCACAGTAGCTCTTGCAGGATAAGGTTCAATAAAATGACTTTGCATTGCTTCGTTAACAATTTTGAAATCATTCATATCTGTAATATAAATAGTTAACTTCACAATATCAGATAAAGATGATTTTGCCTCTTTGCATATTGCCGATAAATTTTGAAGAACTTGTTCAGCTTGCTCTGCAATAGAGTTGTTTACTAAGTCACCGGTTTGAGGATCGATAGGAACCTGACCCGAAACAAAAATAAAATCTCCTGTTTTAATTGCCTGCGAGTAAGGGCCAATAGCTTTTGGAGCATGCTCTGTATAAATAATATCTTTTTTCATTAAGTTATATACTTTTATTTTTAGTGGTGAATTGTACCTAAATTAAATATCTTAGGTTATCATTTTTCATTAATTAATCTCGTGCAACTCGATGTAATTCTTTTTGCTCTCAGTTTTTGCATAACAAATTTTAACTCTTCTCTACTCTCTACATTAACTTCCATTTCGAAAGCAGTAAAATTATTATCAATATTTTTAGTTTCAACATGCTCTATATTTATGCCTGTTTTGGTAAAAACTGAAACAACTTCTGCCATTACACCTATTTCATCTACAGTTACAATATTAATTTTTGCAGTATACATATGAGTCTTTAGATTAGTGGTCCATTTTGCCGGTATATACCTAGGATCTTTTGAAATAAAGGGTGCAACTTGTTTGCATTTCTTGTGATGTATCACTATCCCTCTTTCTGTATCTGAGTGAGCAATTGCAGGGTCTTGAAAAACAGGATGACAACATTTTGCAAAAACGACTGAAACACCTTCGATGTGGTTATCGCTAATAAATACTGGTTTAATTTTTTTGTTATCAATATCTTTTCTAATTTTTAAACCAGAGTAAAACCTTTCTGCAACGATATTACCAGTCCTTTTTCCAGAACCTAGTTCAATTAAAAGCTTGTTAAGTGACGTTACTCCAATTGAATCCAGAACTCTTTTGAGGGTACTCCCCCTATAATCTTTTAACGACTTGCCAGATCTTTGTAGTTCAGATTCCAGCATAAACTTTCCTGCTTTTCTAGCAGAAGATACTTTTTGGTTTCTTAGCCTTGACCTTATACCACTTCTAGCTTTACTGGTAACAACAAAATTAAGCCAGGCTGGGTCAGCCTCAATTTCTGTATTTGAAGTAATAATTTCCACTGTTTGACCGCTTTCAAGTTCAACATTTAATGGGGCCTCTCTTCTGTTAACCTTGCATCCTATAATACTATTACCCAAACCTGTATGGACTTCATAAGCGAAATCTATTGGAGTTGCACCAGCTTTTAATGCATAAATATGCCCCTTCGGAGAAAATAGATAAACCTCTTCAGAATCAAGATCTTTTTTTAATGAATCAGCAAACTCTGATGGATTTGACGATTTTTTTTGAAGCTCAACAAGACCAGATAACCACTTGTTTGCTCTTAACTCAAAACTTGAATTTGAGTCATTAGTTTTATAGCTCCTATGAGCTGCAATACCCATATTAGCAGTGGCCCACATATTTCTAGTCTGAATTTGGACTTCTATTGGAAATGCTTCAAGCGCTAATAGACTGGTATGCAAAGCCTGGTAACCATTTGTTTTAGGTATGGCGATATAGTCCTTAAATCTGTTTTCTATTGGCAAGAAATAATTATGAATGATTCCAAGAGATCTGTAACAATCATCTACTGAGTCCACCAAGATCCTAAAACCATACACATCTAAAATTTCTGAAAATGGCTTATGTTTCGATTTAATTTTACTATAGATACTGTAAAGGTTTTTCTCTCTCCCTTTTACAGCAACATCATCAACATTGTTAATTTTAAGTCTTTTTTTTAGCTCTTTTCTTATTTTTTCAACTATCTTTTTCCTTCCTCCACTTGAGCTTTTAACTGCATTTTCTAGTATCTTGGCCCTTTGTGGATGAATGCATTTAAATGATAGGTCTTCAAGCTCAGCTCTCATGTCTTGCATCCCCACTCTTAATGCAAGCGGTCCATAAAGCTCTAGCGTCTCTTTTGCTTTTTGAATTTGTTTTGGTCTTGGCACGTGCTCGATTGTTCTCATGTTATGAAGGCGATCACATAATTTAACTAATACAACTCTGACATCATTTGCCATTGCTAATGCCATTTTTTGAAGATTATTTGCATTTTTATCAGCTACATTATTTGTATCAATTTTTCCAAGCTTGCTGACGCCATCAACTATATGCGCAATATCATCACCGAATATTTTAGCTAAATTATTTTTTTGAACATTGCAATCTTCTAATACATCATGCATTAAAGCTGAGCATACTGATTCTGTGTCCATTTTAAGGTCGAGAAGGATTTCTGTAACAGCTACTGGATGTGTAATGTAATCAGAGCCATCTTTCCTTTTCTGACCAGAATGAGCATAAAAAGCAAACGAGTATGCTTTCTGAATTTTTTTTATATCTTCGTAAGTTAGATAGGTTTTACAAGATTTATAGATTGAAGTTGGTAGCTTTAAAAGACTATTCTCTGAGAAATTAATCAGATGATTTGGGAGAACCGTTTCACTCAAATTAGCGCTCCATGGTTTACTTAATCAGTCGTTTCTGTTGCTTCTGAGTCAGGTGTTGAAAATCCATCCATAAGAACATCTTCTTCTAAGGTTCTTTCTAAAGTTTCTTTATCTAAGAGGCCAGCTTCAATCTCTCTTAGGGCAACAAGGGTTGGTTTATCATTATCCCACTCTACAAGTGGATCTCTACTTGTTGTAGCAAGCTGCCTAGCTCTTTTTGAGGCCATAATAATTAAATCAAACCTACTAGGTACTATTTGTAAACAATCTTCAACTGTAATTCTAGCCATATAATTTCTCCTGGGTAGGCTATTCTATTTCTATTGTCTCATTATGACAACATATCTCTTAATATCTTTAGACTTATTTTGTCTTTATCATTAGATGATTTTCCATGAATAACAATATCTACAATATCTTTGCTAGCCGACTCGTAGTTATCATTAAGAACTCTAAAATCAAATTCTTTAGCAAATCGAAGTTCTTCCTTAGCATTATTAAGTCTTGTATTAATAATTTCAGTAGAGTCTAGGCCTCTTTTTATAAGTCTATCCTTCAGCTCTTCTAGGCTGGGTGGAATAATAAATATTGACGTATGTGTTATTGATGCATTTTTTATTAATTTATAGCCCTGAACATCAATATCACAAATTACATTTATGCCATTACTTATTTTTTCTTGTATGTGAGACTTGAGTGTGCCGTATTTATGATTGTGCACCTCTGCATACTCAATAAATTCATTATTAGAAATCAATGCATCAAATTCATGATTATCCATAAAAAAATAGTGTTTGCCATCTTCCTCACCTTTTCTAGGTTTCCGAGTGGTTGCTGAGATTGATAGCTCGAAATTATTATCGATATTAAGTATTGACTGAATTAAAGACGATTTTCCAGCTCCAGATGGTGCTGATATGACGAATAATTCTCCTTTATTTTTATTATTCAATATTCTGTGCTTGCTCCCTCATCTCTTCAACTAAAAGCTTCATATCCAATGCGATTTGTTTATAGCTGGGGCGATCTAATTTAACTGAAAGAGTGCTGGTTTCTCTGAATAATTCTTGAAGAATAAAATCTATTTTTTTGCCGCTACAACTATTAATTGATAATTCTTTTTTTAAAGAATCTGTATGAAAATCAATTCTTTCTATTTCTTCTGCAACATCATGTTTTAAGACTAATATTGCTACTTCTTGCTCAAGTCTTTCATGGTCTAAATTACTAGTGAGCATTGTTATCTTTTTATTAAGCGCACTGGCTCTTAATCTCGATAGTTTTATATTAGACTCTGAAAGCTTTCTTGAATTCTTTTGAATTTTTACTATTTTTGAGAAAAATGTTTTTTTTATTTTCTGTCCTTCTATACCTCTGTTTTCTAATAACTTATTTAAAGCTAATCTATAGGTCTTCTTCAAAAGATTCTGATTAATTAATGCTTTTTGTTCGGATTTAATTATCCCTGGTATATCTTTTATGTCTGATAGTTTGATACTACTTACATCGATTAATTTAGTCGCATGCAGAGAGTCTATTAAATTTTTTACAGAGCTTTTATTAATAGTATAAGTATTAGAAGCTGGAAACTTTAATTTAAATCTTATATCCACACTCCCTCGTTTTATTTTTTTTGAAACGTCCTCCCTGATAAAAACATCTAATTCATTTCCAACATCATTTGGTTTTATTGATACATCCAAAAACCTATGATTGACAGTTTTTATGTCGCAATATATTTCTGTATCTTTCTGGGTGAGCTTCGATGAACCGAAGCCTGTCATGCTGGCAATCATATAGATATTGTATTTTGCTTAAAGCTTTTGTTCTAGTTCTAATTATTTAAAATTTAAACCCAGCTTTTTTTAGTTTTTTATTACTGATAGATTTAATTGATTCTAGTACCTTTGAATCCTCGCTGCAATTATATACAGCATTTGCTTTATTATTAGAAAGATTCTCGATTGCAAAAAATATTATGTTTGCTGCCGTATCTCGATTTAAACGATTATGAGATATGTGTTTTGATTCTTCTGAATACAGGCCGGCAAATCTTAGAATGTTTAAATTGTTAGGAAAAGATTTATTTAATAATAATTCATACTCTTTTATAAATCGGCCACGAAATTCAGATGGTTCAACTAAAGTTTCCTCAGTAACATGTCCCTTTTGATGATCTCCATAAACTCTTGTTGATGAAATTGCTATTACACTTTTAATATTTACATTTTGAAGTGTATTTGCAATATTCTTTAAAGATAAAATAAATCCATCTCTGTAACCATCCTCATCAAACCTACTGGGTTTTGGAATAATTATGACTGAATCAAAGATAACTTTAGGTAGCTCTAAATTTTTTTTAGATAGCCAATCCCAATTTATTTTTACGATACCTTGATCAAAAGAGTTGTGTCTAGAAACCGCATATATTTTTGCTGATTTTTCTTTAAGTTTCTTGCCTAAACGACTTCCAATATTTCCATAGCCTATGATTAGGATATTTTTGCTCATTCCTTAATTTAACATAAGATCCAGGGAAGAATCCCTGGATCATTAAAGATTATTTTTAATCTTATATACTTAAAAGTGGTGCAATAACTAAACTTACAATAGCCATCACATTAATTAAAATATTCATTGATGGGCCTGAAGTATCTTTAAATGGGTCTCCAACTGTATCGCCTACAACTACTGCAGCATGAGTATCTGAACCCTTACCACCAAGGTTGCCTTTTTCGACATACTTTTTAGCGTTATCCCATGCGCCACCTGCGTTGGCCATCATAAGCGCAAGTGATACACAGCCCAAAAGTCCACCAGCTAGCATCCCGCCAAGTGCTTCAGCACCTAAACCAAATCCAACAACAGCAGGCATGGCTACAGCAATAATACCAGGTAACATCATTTTCTTTAGAGAGGCCTGGGTAGCAATTTCAACACATTTTTCAGAATCAGGATCTGCTGTACCCTCCATTAAACCTGTGATTTCTCTAAACTGCCTTCTTATTTCATTAATCATTTCAAAAGCAGCGTCACCAACTGCTTTCATAGTTATAGATGCAATATAAAAAGGTATACAAGCTCCTATAAACATGCCGACTAATACAATTGGATCAGTAATAGCTAATGAGAAATCAGGGTTGTTTAATGTAACTACAGCTGAGTATGCAGAAATAATTGCCAATGCTGCTAATGCTGCTGCACCGATTGCAAAACCTTTTCCTATTGCTGCTGTTGTATTACCAAGTTCATCTAATGAATCTGTAATATCTCTTACCTCTTTGCCCATACCAGACATCTCTGCTATTCCCCCAGCATTATCTGCAACTGGTCCATAAGCATCAATAGCCATTGTTATTCCTACAGTAGAGAGCATTCCAACCGCAGCTATTCCAACACCATAAACTCCTGATAAACCAGTAGATATGAAAATAATTGCTGCTAGAACTATAATTGGAATGACAACGGACTCCATACCAACAGCTAGTCCTGAAATCATCACAGTTGCTGAGCCGGTTTCACCAGATTCAGCAATATCTTTTACTGGCTTACCGCCTGTATAGTATTCAGTAATTAATCCTATTAATACCCCGCCTACGGCTCCTGCGATCACACACCACCAAACTGCATTTGATACGCCAGGAAGTGATTGGATTAAAAACCATGCAAAAATTACGAAAATTACAGGCGCTAATAATGTTCCGGATCTTAAAGCACTTGCAGGTTCTTTAGCAGATTGAAGTTTAACAATAAAAATGCCTAAAACTGAAGCTATTAATCCAACTGATGCTAGTAATAATGGAAGCATCATCATGTCAGTTGATCCTAATGTATAAGCAATTGCTATTGAAGCAATCATTGACCCACAATAGGATTCAAATATATCTGATCCCATTCCCGCAACATCACCAACGTTATCACCAACGTTATCTGCAATAACCCCAGGATTTCTTGGATCATCTTCAGGTATTCCAGCTTCGATTTTTCCTACAAGATCAGCACCAACATCTGCACTTTTAGTGAAGATCCCACCACCAACTCTGGAAAATAAAGCTACAACTGAGGCACCCATTCCAAAGCCTTCCAAGGCGTGAACGTGATCTTGATTGAAAAAATAATATAAAGTGCCTAAACCAATTAGTCCAAGAGAGGCAACACAAAGGCCCATAACCGAACCACCATAAAATGAAACTGACAATGCGGCAGCTGCCCCATCTTCTTGAGCAGCAGTTGCCGTTCTAACATTTGCTTTAGTGGCAGCATACATACCTATGAAACCAGCTAATGATGAACATGCAGCTCCAGTAATGACAGCAATTGCTGAATGAATGCCTAATGCAAACCAGACCAAAACAACTAAAACACCTATAAAAATTAAAAGATACTTATACTCAGTTTTCATGAAGGCTAGTGCTCCATTATGAATCTGATCACCTATTTTTTTGACTTTATCCTCACCATCGGGATATTTCATAACAAGCATATATACAACGAATGCGGCGATCATTCCCATGACACCTAATAATGATGGTAAAAGTAAAGTATTCATTAAAGACCCCTATTTTTTTTAAAAAGCATTCTAGCAAATAATTATAAAAAAGACGTGCTTTTTTGTTATTTATTGTATAAATTTTTGTCTATTAAGTTCTCTGAATCAGCAACTATACAAGCAACAGCTGCATCACCTGTGACATTCACAGAAGTTCGAAGCATATCAAGAATTCTGTCCACAGCAAGAATTATGCCAATAGCTTCAAGTGGTAACCCAAATTGTTGAAGGATGATCACAAGGGTTATTGTTCCAGCAGAGGGAACTGCTGCAGTCCCTATAGAAGTAACTACTGCAAGTATAACAACTTGTACATATTGCAATAATGTTAGATCAATGCCTGACATTTGTGCAATAAATACAGTGGCCATGCCTTGCATAATTGCAGTTCCATCCATGTTGATAGTAGCGCCAACTGGGATAACAAAAGATGAAACATTTTTATTTACACCCAATTCATCCTGAACGGTCTTTAGTGTTACTGGGATAGTTGCAGCACTAGAAGAGGTTGAAAATGCAAAAATTGCTGCGTCTTTCATCTTCTTAAAAAAGGTAATAATACTTAAGTTTGTAAAAATTTTAAGTACCAAAGAATAGGTTACAAAGGCATGAATAATTAATACAGTTATTAACAATAAAACATATTGAAATGCTTCTTGAAAAATATCTAGACCATCTGTAATAACAAATTTTCCAATTAAACAAAAAACACCAATTGGTGCAAAAGAAATTATCATTATCACTAGCTGCATAAATACTGTATTGAGCTTTTCAAATGAATTGCTGAAGTTATCGGTCAAATGATTAGTTTTGTTTAACGCGAGGCCGAACAAAATACTGAAAAATACAACAGCAAGCATTTGATTTTGAGCCATTGCTTCGATAATGTTTGCAGGAAAGATATCCAGTATCGTTTCATATATACCCTGACCCTCTGGTAGTTTATCTGGGGGTGCTATCTCTGAAGAATAACCAGATCCTGGTTTAAAAATTGATCCTACTATTAAAGACAATGAAACAGCTATAGCTGTTGTAGAAAGATATAAGGCTATTGTCTTAAAGGTTATATTTCCGAGACTCTGCATACTTGTTAGTGAAGAGATTCCCGATACGAGAGAGAAGAAAACTAAAGGGACGATTAATAGCTTTAGTAAATTAACAAAAATTGAGCTTCCTAGATTAAATACATAAACTCTTACAAAGCTTACTAAGCTATCTGAGAATAAATCTAGATAATAAAAAAATGATCCAATAACAAAACCCAAAAACATCCCTAGTAAAATATTTCTAGTTAAGTTTTTTGGAGTATCAATCATTATATTTCAATCATGTCAAAGTCTTCTTTACCAACGCCACATTCTGGACATAACCAATCATCTGGAACATCATCCCACCTCGTTCCAGGCTCAATACCATCCTCAGGCCATCCAAGTGCTTCATCGTATATTAGACCGCAAACTATGCATTCGTATTTTTTTAATTCCATATCTATTCAATTAAGTTATTAAGATTAAAAATATGAACGGTATAATATCAGATTTATTAGGTTATTTAATGCAGCTAAAGCAATTATCATCATGGGGATCTTTCAATTCTATAAAAGACAATGTACATAATGAAATCATTACCTCTTGGCTTTTAGAAAAAGGTCCAATCACAAAAAGGATTAAGAAAACTGGAAGTTTTCAACTTAATTTGATTCAAGACACACTTTCTGAAATATCAATTGATGATAAAAAATTTATCAATACAGAATCAGAGGAAATAAAAAAAAGGGAAGTTATTTTATTATGCAATGATTTACCAGTTGTTTTTGCTCAAACAATAATACCCACTGAAACAATTGAGAATGGTTTTAGTGAATTGGGAAATCTTGGAACTAAGCCACTTGGTGATATTCTTTTTGAGAAAGATATTTTTGTTAGAGATAAAATTGTTTTTGCCCCTTTCACAAACGATTCAAATATATATTGGGGTAGAAAAGCAAAATATTCTGTTAAAGGATATAGATTTTCTGTAATGGAAATATTTTTAATAAATGAAAATGATTAACAAGATTCAAGGATTTATTGAGCTAACTAGGCTAGATAAACCAGTTGGTATATACCTCTTATTTTGGCCATCATTTATTGGGCTTCTTTTAGGCGTAATTGATAGAGGGTCTATAGAATTTAAGAACTATTTTATTCTTATTATTGGAACAGTACTTGTGAGATCCTGCGGTTGCATTATTAATGATATTAATGATTATAAATTTGATAGGCTGGTCTCAAGAACAAAAAATAGACCACTTGCATCAGGTAAAATGAGCATGACTGAAGCTTGGTCATATTTTATTTTATTAGCTACATTATCCCTGTGTTTACTCTTTTTTGTTCCGCTTTATACAATTTATGCATCATTAGTCGTAGCTGTATTCATAATGATTTATCCTCTTACAAAAAGGTTTCTAAAAGCTCCACAATTTTTTCTTGGTATTACCTTTGGTTCTGGGACTATAATCTCCTTCAGTTTGGTTTCATCAGATTTTTCATTATCTTTATTAATTCTATTTATTGGAACAGTTTTATGGATCATAAGCTTCGATACAATTTATGCATTTGAAGATATTGTTGATGATTTGAAGATTGGTATAAATTCAACTCCAATTTTATGGGGTGATCAGGCATTAAATATTTCGAAATATCTCCATTTGGCATTTTATGTATCATTAGCTTTAATAGGTTTTATAAATAAATTTTCATTATTTTTTTTAATTATATTAGTAATACTTTTGGGGCTATATATTCATCAAAGAAAGTTGATCAATAACGACCAATACCTTCATGCCTTTAAATTTAATAATTGGATTGGAATGTTTGCCTCCATGGGTTTTGTTATAGAAGCTTTTCTAATTTAATCTTAATTACTATGAAAAATTCTTTTATTGAGAGTATTGCTCAGATTTCGAATAAAGATTATCAAAATATTTTAATAGGTAATGATTCTCCTTTGATATCATATGAATTTCTTAATGCACTAGAGGAAAGTCAATCAGCAACTAAAAGCAATGGCTGGCAACCAATGCACTTAATGTTAAAAAACAAGGAAGATATATCAGGCTTTATGCCCTTATATCTAAAAAATAATAGTCATGGAGAATTTGTATTTGATCATCAATGGTCATATGCGTTAAAAAGAGCTGGGCGAAATTATTATCCAAAACTACTTTCTGCAATACCATTTACCCCATGCGAATCAAGAAAATTTATAACAAAGAGCTCTATCGATAAAAGTTTTTTTATAGAGCCAGTAATCGAATACATGAAACAAAATAATATAGAAACCTGGCACATCCTTTTTCCTGATGAAAATGATTCTAATGATCTTTTACAAAATAATTTTATAAAAAGAGGTGGCTACAGATTTGTTTGGAATAACAAAGATTATTCTGATTTTGATGATTTTCTAAATATTTTTACTTCAAAACAAAGAAAAAATATACGGAAAGAAAGAAATAAAATAGACCAGAGTAATATTAGTTTTAGTATTAAGGATAAAACAAATTTAGCTTCAGATGATTGGAAGGTTTTTTATGAATTCTATAAAAATACTTATTTACAAAGAATGCAGGCGCCCTATCTAAATTACAATTTTTTTGAGCTGATTCATAAAAATAGACAGGTTCTTCAACCAGTTGTATTTTTTGCTGAAATTGATGGAAATAAAGTTGCTGGATCACTTTGTTTTCAAGGGAAAGATATTCTTTATGGAAGACACTGGGGTGCATCTAAGATGATTGATAGTCTTCATTTTGAATGTTGCTACTATCAGGGGATCGAATACTGTATTAATAACAATATTAAGTTTTTTGACCCTGGTGTTCAGGGAGAGCATAAAATTAGAAGAGGTTTTGAGCCCAAGCTAAGTAACTCCTATCACTACATAGTTAAAGAGGATTTCAGAAATGCTATTGATTCATTTTGTAAAGAAGAATATAGGTCTATTGAACAATATTTGACTGCTTGCAATGAATATACACCCATAAAAAAAGAATATAGAATTTAATCATGAGGACATTACCAATAACCTCACATCATTTAACAGTATGTGAGGCTAATTTTATTAGATTAAAAAAATTGTTGAAGGATTTTTCATTAAAAGAAAATTTATTCGAATCTATAAACCCTAACGGGTCTTCACTAAATATTTATTTACTAGTTCTTGATAAGACTGAGCACACCATCACTATTGAGGCTAAGCAAAGCTGTGATGATAAAAATATATATAGTAACTTTGTCTTGAGAATACAAATGAGTCTAGATGCAAAACTTGCTGAGGTGATCTCCTATCAAGGAGAGAAGCCTTTGCCATTTTTTATGAATCAATCAAAAAATCAATCATACGATGAAAAACTTCAACAAAATAGATTCCTAACCGAATGGCTGGAAAGCATATTCATATCTGGTATTTCAAGTAAAGAGCATCTAAAAGATATCTTAGGTAATGATTAAGACAATTCTTTATTTTCATGGCTTTAAATCATCTAGCGAATCAAGTAAAGCACAGGAGTTTAAAAATTTTGTATCCAAATATACTAACAACACCAAAATTATTACTCCAGACCTAGACGATAATTTTAAAAAAGCTCATATACAAATAGAAAAATTAATATCTGACAATGGTCCAGAAATAGTTTTTATGGGCAGCTCTCTTGGAGGCTATTCGGCATTATATTATTCACAAATCCATGAGGTCGAGGCAGTTTTGATTAATCCAGCAATTCCACCACTTAGTGGTTTTGAAATACATTTAGGAGAGAATGAAAACTATGCAACTGGAAAAAAATTTATTATAAAAAAGGATGATCTCTCTTTCATGAGATCACTTCATCATAAGAAATTAAATAAACCAGGAAATATTTTAGTGTTGCTAGAATCTAAAGATGAGGTATTGAATTATATTGACACAACTGCTTATTTTAAAGCATCGCATATAGACATAATTTATGGCGGTAATCACTCATACACCTCATTAAAAAATAAATACAATAAAGTGAAAAATTTCTTAAAAATCACTTAAATGCAATAAAATAATGCATAAATATAATTTATGCACTAAAATAGAGCATAAATTGTCCAAATATTGTGCATAAATGCAAAAAAGTAATGGCATGAAAATTGCATCACTAATAATGCTAATTCAAAAATTATATTAGGAGAAATAATGGCAGAATATAAAACTTATGAATACATATGGCTTGACGGAAATAAGCCTGAGTCTTCAATGCGAAGTAAAGTTAAAGCAACTGACGCTGATACACCACCAGACTGGTCTTTTGATGGCTCATCTACAGGCCAAGCAGAAGGTGGAAGTTCAGACTGTTTACTAATTCCAGTTCAAACTTATACAAACCCTCATGGTCATGATTTAGTTATGACACAAGTCCAAGCAGCAGATCATTCTGTGCATCCAACTAACTATAGAGCAGCAGCTGAATCAGTTGTATCTGATGAATGGTGGTTTGGTTTTGAACAAGAATTCTTTTTTACCGACCCTGAAACGGGTGATCCTCTTGGGTGGGAAAATGGTGAACCTGGACCTCAAGGACCATACTATTGCGCTGTTGGTGCTGGAAATGTGGTTGGAAGAGAAATTTCAGATGCTCATCTTCAAGCCTGTCTTGATCTAGGCATTACATTAACTGGTACTAATGCTGAAGTAGCACTTGGTCAGTGGGAATATCAATGTTTAGGAAAAGGAATTAAAGCTGCTGATGACCTATGGGTTTCAAGATATCTTCTTTATAAAATTGCAGAAGAATTTGGCGTTGGTGTAAATATTCATCCAAAGCCAAAAACAGGTGACTGGAATGGTTCAGGCATGCATACGAATTTCTCAAATGAAGCTATGCGAAGTAGTGGGACAGAAGAATTATTCTCCTCAATGTGCGAAAAACTTGGCGAAGTTCATCAAGAAGGTATCTCTTTATATGGTTCTGATAACGATATGAGACTTACAGGACTTCATGAAACTCAAAGCATTGATCAGTTCTCCTATGGTGTAAGTGACAGAGGAGCAAGCATTAGAATACCTGTATACACTGTAGAGCATAATTGGAATGGTTATTTAGAAGATAGAAGGCCTGCTTCTAATGCTGATCCGTATAAAATATTGGCACATATTGTGGGAACATTAACAAAGTAGTCCCCTCTTATATTCCGACTCCTTGTAAAAGGAGTCGGTTTTTTTAATGACAAATCCTGAAAAATTTAACGATCTTTTATTAAATCAAATAGCTTCAGAAATTGTCGTATTAGATGATAAATATAATATTCTTTGGCTAAATGATTCAGCTATTTCAAATGGTTGGATTTATTCTAGCTTAGATCAAGACATTAAAAATCAATTTATTCCTGAAACCAATCGTGAGCTCCTTGAGCTTCTTGAAGATTGTCTTAATTCTGGCAGCACAATAACAAAGAGGAACTTTAAATTAGCTAAACCTAATGAAAAACATAGAATTGTAGACTTAACAGTAAGTTGGTCTAATGCAGATAATATTTTAATTATTGAAATTTTATGTGTTGATAACTTAAATAAAATTATTGATTCATCAAAAGTATTTTCAACTCAAAAAATTGCAGCAAATTTAGCAAGAACCCTGGCACATGAGGTTAAGAATCCTCTCTCGGGCATAAAAGGAAGCGCGCAGATCTTGCTATCAAAAGTTAACGATGATTTTTCTAAGAAATTTTTAGATATTATTATTAATGAGACTGAAAGATTAAATACCATAGTAACAAAAATACTAACTCCCCCAAAAAAGCCAAAGCTAGAAGCCTTTAATATTCACTCAGCACTTGAAAAAGTATTTGCTTTATCGCAAGCAGATGAATACAAAAACTTCAAAATAAACCGAGATTACGACCCGAGTATTCCTGAAATATATGGAGATGAAGATCTTTTTATCCAAGCTGTCTTAAATATTTTCAAAAATGCTCAGCAGGCACTTGTATCTACAAAAGAACCAACAATAGTTATAAAATCTCGAGTTGTTTTCGGCCAGCCCATAAATGGGGTGATGCATTCCACTGTTTGTGAAGTAAGTATTATTGATAATGGTCCCGGCATTCCTCTAGACCTACAAGAACAAGTATTTTTTCCTATGGTTTCCTCGAAAGAGGATGGCTCAGGTCTTGGCTTGTCAATTTCACAAGATATTATCAGAATTCATGGTGGTGCTATTTTATTTAATACCGCGTCAAAAGGTACAACCTTTTCAATACTAATACCAATCAACTTAAAGTCAAAAAATAAGGATGTTAAAAGTGCATAAAGTTTGGGTTGCAGATGATGACAATGCAATAAGAGTTGTTCTTGAAGAAAGTCTATCTTCATCGGGTTTTGATGTTAAAACTTTTTCTTCAGGAGATGCTGTTGTCAATGAATTAACAAATGACTCCCCAGACCTTCTTTTAACTGATGTACAAATGCCTGGCATGCTTGGATATGACTTACTCAAATACATCAATGATAATCATGAAAATATTCCTGTAATAATAATGACTGCTTTTACAGATATGCAAGCAGCAGTCGACTCATATGGTGGTGGTGCTTTTGAATATATACCAAAGCCGTTTGATTTGGATGAAGCTATTCAAATAGTGAATAGAGCCCTAGAAGATAAACCTAAAACCAAAGGATTAAAGACAAAAGCTAAAACAGATATCATAGGAGAGTCTCCTTCAATGCAAACTGTTTTTAGAGCTATTGGTAAACTTTCTACTACAACTGCAACTGTTTTAGTACAAGGTGAATCTGGAACCGGCAAAGAGCTTATTGCAAAATCGCTTCATAAAAATAGCCCTAGATATGATATGCCTTTCATTGCTCTTAACATGGCAGATATTCCAAAAGAACTTGTTGAATCAGAGCTTTTTGGTCATGAAAAAGGAGCTTTTACTGGAGCTGTGGACAAAAGAATTGGAAGGTTTGAGCAGGCAAATGGAGGCACACTTTTTTTAGATGAGATAGGTGATATGCCACTAGATTCACAAACAAGACTTTTAAGAGTTCTATCAAATAAAGAATTTTACAGAGTTGGTGGCGACAAACCAATTAAAGTTGATGTAAGAATTATTGCAGCAACTCATCAGAATCTTAATAATTTGGTATCACAAAAATCTTTTAGGGAAGATTTATTTTACAGATTAAATGTTATTAAAATTAATGTTCCTTCACTAAGAGAGCGAAAAGAAGATATTGACGTTTTAACTAAATACTTTCTAAAAAATCACTCTGATTCCCTTGGAGAAGAACTTAGAGTTTTATCAAAAGAAGTTATGGAAGTTATATCAAGGTATGACTGGCCAGGAAATGTAAGACAATTAGAGAATATATGTTATTGGCTGGCATTAATGACGCCAACACAGAATGTTAAAGTTGAAGATTTACCAGAAGAAATTAAAGATAATCAGATGATAGAGGCGCCAAGCTCATCTTGGGAAGATGGTTTTAATAGTTGGGTTAAAAATATAGCCTTGTCTGTTGAAAAAGATCTACTTGATATTGTTAATCCAAAGATTGAAAAAATTATAATAAAAGCTGCCTTAGAAAAAGCTAATGGAAAAAAGAATGAAGCTTCGATTTTATTAGGGCTTGGGAGGAATACCCTAGCAAAGAAAATTAAAGAATTAGGAATTTAAATCAAAGGTAAGTTATCTAGCTTCCATGCACCAATGCCACCAGATAAAATTACTGTATTTTGATAGCCTGACTTGTTTAAAACCTCTCCAGCATTTGCAGACTGACTTCCTGAATCGCATATTAAGACTAATGATTTTCCATCTTGCAGTTTAATCTCATGTAATCGATCTTCGATATCTGCATATGGAATATTAATAGAACCTGTTATGTGTCCATCAGCAAATTCATTTGGAGATCTTAAATCAATCAATTTAGCTGCATCTTGATTTGTTAAACCAACTAAGTCCTGTGGAGTAATTTTTTTTCCACCTTTTACTGCATTTGATCGGATTAATAAGATGACTACCACTAAAAGAGGTACTGAGTAAAAATAATGCTCAATTAGAAATAAAATAAACTTATCCATGGGCATATTATCTATTAAAATAAACTAAAAGTATTACAAATCTTAAAATGAAAACAAGAAATCTTATATTAGTTAGACATGGTCAAAGTGAATGGAATGAACAAAATTTATTTACAGGATGGAAAGATCCAGGACTAACAGAGCTTGGAATCAAAGAGGCTAAAAATGCTGGCTCATTAATATCTGATAAAGATATTCAATTTGATGAAATGTTTACTTCTATGTTATTAAGAGCACAAGATACAGGTGCGATAATTTTAGATACTATTAATCAACAGAATATTCCTATTACTAAAAATCAGGCTTTAAATGAAAGAAATTATGGAAGTTTAGCTGGCCTTAATAAAGATGATGCCAGAAGAAAATGGGGAGAAGAACAGGTTCATATTTGGAGAAGATCTTTTGATATTCCACCTCCAGAGGGTGAAAGTCTTAAAGATACAGCTGAAAGAGTATTGCCTTATTTTCATAAATATATAATGCCTAAAGTGATTCAAGGTTTAAATATTCTTGTTGCAGCTCATGGCAATTCATTAAGAGCACTAATCATGGAGTTAGATTTAATGTCTACTGAAGATATAGTGAAGCTGGAAATTCCAACCGGAGCCCCAATTCAATATGAATTCAATCAAAATGGTGAGGTTGTAAATAAAACCAAACTTTATGAAGAATGATCAAAGCAAAGTAGACAGTTTATTCTCGAAAAAAATTATCAGTTGGTATGAAATAAGCGGTAGAACTAATCTTCCTTGGAGAAAAAATATAACTCCTTACAGAGTTTGGATTTCTGAGATCATGCTTCAACAAACCCAAGTAAAAACTGTCATTCCTTTTTTCAAAAAATTTATAAAGAAATATCCAAATCTTAAATCTTTATCAGAGGCGACTGAAGAAGATATTTTAGCCCTATGGACTGGTCTTGGATTCTATCGAAGAGCAAAAAATATTTTTAAAACAAAAGAAATACTTAAGAAGGATTTCAAAAATATATTTCCAAAAACATATGAAAATATAGTTTCATTACCTGGTATTGGGGATTCTACAGCTGGCGCAATAATGTCTATTGCATATAAAAGATCATTTCCTATTCTTGATGCAAATGTTAAAAGAACTTTATCTAGGTTTGAATTAATTAAAAACGACTCAACAACTCAATCAAATAAAGTGCTTTGGGATTTCTCAAGAATTCACACGCCTAAAGAAAAAATTTTTGAATACACTCAAGGCATAATGGATATGGGAGCTACGGTTTGCACTCCTTTGGCACCATCATGTGATATTTGTCCGGCAAACAAATTATGCAAAAGTGCTTTTAGTGTTTTAAAACAAGAAACTAAAAAAAAGAAAATTAATCCTACGAAGAAAATTAACTTTGTTCTGGCTGTTAATGAGAACGCATTCTTACTCTTCAAAAAATCAGAAAAAACTTTTTGGGAAAGTCTTTGGGTTCCATATGAATTAGAAGCAAAAAATAGATTGCCATGGTCTCATTCTTTTTATAATAAAGAAGAGCTTTACCACAAGCATAAACTTTCTCATCTAGACCTGGATTTAAACATACAAATTTTGCATTATGATAAAAAATTTGATTTTAAATCTAATAAAGAATACAAATGGATTCATATATCTGACATTGATAAATTTGGCTTACCAAAGCCCATTAAGTCTATAATGGATAAATTATGAACCAAAAAGT
>Ga0228638_1000036_pt1 | contig 48554 bp, 31 predicted proteins | sample 48DmetaG_FD_182704 | JGI IMG/M metagenome (GOLD analysis project Ga0228638, IMG submission 182704) | Seawater microbial communities from Monterey Bay, California, United States - 48D | ecosystem: Environmental > Aquatic > Marine > Coastal | place: USA: California | collected 2016-10-31 | reverse complement strand
CCAACGCTTCCAACAGGACTGTCCTTCTCGACATCCGACGGCGCAATCTCTGGTACGCCCGGTGCGGTTTCTTCGTCGACAACCTACACGGTAACCGCAACCAACGCAGGTGGCAGTGGAACAACGACAGTGACCATCCAAGTCAACGATGTCGCACCTTCGGCAGTCACTTACACTCCGAACTCGTTCACGCTCACCAACGGAACAGCAATGACATCGGTCACACCAACCTCGAGTGGCGGAACTGTCACCTCTTGGTCGGTATCACCATCCCTCCCTGCGGGCATCTCTTTGGACACTTCAACCGGTGCTATTAGTGGTACACCAACCGAGATTTCCTCCTCGGCGAGTTACACAGTCACCGCAACCAATACGGGTGGCAGTGCTACGGCAATTGTTACGATTCAAGTGAACATGGCGCCACCGTCTTCGATCACCTACAACCCAAGTTCAATCACCCTGGTGAAGGACGTCGCAATGACCTCCGTCACGCCAACCACAAGTGGTGGACCAGTTGCAGCATGGACGATTTCACCAACATTGCCAGCTGGACTGAGCATTTCCAGTTCGACAGGTGCCATATCGGGTACGCCAACTGCAATCACATCGTCTGGAACCTACACAGTCACTGCAACAAACGCAGGTGGCAGTGGTACGGCAACACTGACGATTGTGGTCAATGACGTCGCCCCGTCTTCCGTCACATACAGCCCGAGTTTCCTCACATTGAGCAAGGACTCAGCCATGACAACCGTCACGCCGACTTCGAGCGGTGGCGCTGTGACATCCTGGTCGATTTCGTCAACGCTCCCTGCAGGTCTATCCTTCTCAACCTCAACCGGTGCAATCTCAGGTACACCAACAGCGACAGCCAACGTCACAACCTACACAGTAACCGCATCCAACTCTGGAGGAAGTGCAACTGCAACGGTCACCATTATTGTGAACGATGCTGCGCCTTCGTCAATCAGCTACACGCCAAGTTCGTTCACGCTCACCAAGGGCACTGCAATGACTACAGCAACACCGAGCGCAAGCGGTGGCGATGTCACCTCCTGGTCGATTTCGCCAACCCTTCCAGCAGGTCTTTCCTTCTCGACTTCGAATGGATCGATCTCTGGCACACCAACTGCCGTGGACGCATCGACATCGTACACAGTCACGGCAACCAACGCTGGTGGTAGCGGAACAGCAACGGTGAACATCGTGGTGAACGATGTTTCGCCTTATTCAGTCTCATACAGTGGAACCCCGTTCACGTTAACGAAGGGAACGGCCATGACAACGGCGACCCCGTCCGCAAACGGTGGAACAGTCACCTCGTGGTCAATTACCCCAGCCTTGCCAGCAGGTCTCACCTTCTCGACCTCGACCGGTGCGATCTCCGGAACCCCGACTGCAATCGCATCTTCGACCTCTTACACGGTCTATGCAAACAATACGGGTGGAAGTGCAACAGCATCAATCACCATTGTTGTGAACGATTTGATTCCGTCATCAATCGCTTACAGTGGAAGTCCATTCACCTTGACAAAGGACGCTGCCATGACGACCGCCACACCGGCTTCAAGCGGTGGCGCTGTAACATCTTGGTCGATTTCACCATCAGTCCCAGCCGGTCTTTCCTTCTCGACCTCGACCGGTGAGATTTCCGGAACACCGACAGCGGTGTCGTCCTCAACATCATACACGGTCACGGCAAGCAACACAGGTGGTAGTGCGACAACAACGATCACAATTCTGGTCAATGACGCGCCACCAACCTCCGTGGCCTACAGCGGAAGCCCATTCACATTGACGAAGGGAACGACGATGACAACAGCCACACCATCCGTGAGTGGCGGTACGGTCACATTGTGGTCCGTTTCTCCAAGCCTCCCGGCTGGTTTGTCCTTGGATTCCTCCACTGGTGCAATCAGTGGAACCCCAACAGCAATCACCTCTTCAGCAAATTACACCGTCACGGCATCCAATGCGGGTGGCAGCGACTCGACAATAGTGGTCATTGCCGTAAATGACGTTGCACCGTCATCAGTCACCTACACGCCAAGTTCCCTTACCTTGACAAAAGATGTAACGATGTCTGCTGTGACTCCAACTGCGAGTGGCGGCCCAGTTACATCATGGTCGATTAGCCCATCATTGCCTGCTGGCCTTTCGTTCTCGACCTCGACTGGTACAATATCTGGAACACCGACTGCAATTACTTCGTCGTCCTACTACACGGTGACTGCATCAAACACCGGTGGAAGCGCAACAGCAATCGTATCGATTCAAGTCAACGTTGCTGCTCCTTCATCAATCAGTTACAGCCCAAGCTCAATCACACTTGCGAAGGGTGTACCGATGAGTACGGTCACCCCAACTGCGAGCGGTGGGCCGGTCACAAGTTGGTCGATTTCACCAACACTTCCAGCCGGTCTGTCGTTGAACGCAACCACAGGTGCAATCAGTGGAACGTCTACCGTGGTTTCTTCTTCCACATCCTACACCGTAACTGCAACCAATGCTGGTGGCAGTGGAACTGCAACAGTGACCATCCAAGTCAACGACCTTGCACCATCATCCGTGTCCTACAGCCCAGGCTTCATCACCTTGGCCAAGAACTCTGCAATGACAACCGCTACCCCGACTTCGAGCGGCGGTACAGTGGTTTCGTGGTCGGTCAGCCCATCGCTCCCTGCCGGCATCTCATTGGATTCGTCGACAGGTGCAATATCTGGAACACCAACCGCAGTCAGCAACGCAACGACCTACACGGTCACTGCAACAAACAGCGGTGGTAGCGCAACTGCAACGATCACAATCCTGATTACCGACGCAGCGCCATCTTCTGTGACCTACAACCCAAGTTCGTTTACGTTGACGAAGGGCACCGCAATGACCACAACAACACCAACATCGAGCGGTGGTGCTGTGACTTCTTGGTCGATTTCACCATCCCTCCCTGCAGGACTTGCTTTGGATACCTCAACCGGTGAGCTTTCTGGAACACCGACAGCGGTATCCTCCTCGACCACCTACACAGTAACAGCAACCAACGCTGGTGGCAGCGATACGGCAACCGTGACCATCGAAATCAACGATGTTTCACCGTACTCTGTTTCCTACAGCGGAAGCCCGTTCACACTCACGAAGGGAACGGCCATGACAACGGCGACCCCGTCCGCAAGCGGTGGAACAGTCACCTTGTGGTCGATCACCCCCACGTTGCCAGCAGGTCTTGCGTTCTCGACCGCAACCGGCGAAATCTCTGGAACACCAACTGCGATTTCTTCTTCGACCACATACACGGTCTATGCAAACAACAGCGGCGGTAGTGCTACGGCAACCATCACCATGGTCGTGAATGACGTCATACCATCGTCAATCGTTTACAGCGGTACTCCGTTTAATTTGACGAAGGGCACCGCCATGACGACAGATACCCCGACTTCCAGCGGTGGCACGGTCACATCTTGGTCGATCACACCATCGCTCCCAGCCGGTTTGTCGTTCTCGACATCAACCGGTGCGGTCTCTGGTACGCCAACTGCGGTGTCGTCCTCGGCAACGTACACGGTGACTGCAACCAACACGGGCGGCAGTGCTACGACAACCATCACCATGATTGTCAACGACGCTCCGCCTACGGCTCTGAGTTACGGTGTGACCACACTCACGCTCACCAAGAACGTCACCATGACAACGCTCACGCCGACTGCAAACGGCGGCACGATCACGTCTTGGTCCGTGTCACCTGCACTCCCTGTTGGACTTACATTTGACACATCAACAGGTACAATCTCAGGCACACCAACTGGAATTAATGCCTCGGCCAACTACACGATTACCGCATCGAATGCAGGTGGTAGCGATTCTGTCAACCTGCTCATTACAGTGAACGATGTAGCCCCCTCGTCGGTCAGTTACACACCTAATTCCTTCACATTGCAGAAGGATTCAGCGATGCCGAGTGCAACACCAATCGCATCTGGCGGAGCCGTCACATCATGGAGCGTATCACCAGCATTACCATCTGGTCTGTCACTTGATGCATCAACCGGAACAATTTCTGGAACGCCAACTGCCATCACCTCTGCTGCGACCTACACAGTAACTGCATCGAACACCGGCGGTAGCGCAACAGCCACTGTCACCATTACGGTGACCGATGCTGCACCGTCCTCAATTGTTTACAGCCCAAGTTCGTCAACCCTCATCCTGAACGTGGCAATGACGACGATCACGCCAACTGCAAGCGGCGGTACGATCACCTCTTGGTCGATTTCACCATCGCTTCCAACCGGCCTGTCATTCGATACCTCGACGGGTGCAATCAGTGGAACACCAACCGCAGTCTCAATCTCCACAGCCTACACTGTAACAGCAAGCAACGCCGGTGGTAGCGACACTGCAACGGTTACCATTGCAGTCAACGATGTTGCGCCTTCATCCGTAACGTACAATCCGAGTTCGCTCACCTTAGCGAACGATTCTGCAATGAACACGCTCACACCAACCTCGAGTGGTGGAACGGTCACAAACTGGTCCATCACTCCTTCACTACCAACTGGACTGGCCTTTGACAATTCAACGGGTGCTATTTCAGGTACGCCAACAGCTCTCAGCAACACGACAACTTACACAGTAACGGCCACGAACTCTGGTGGTAGCGCCACTGCAACCGTGACCATTACGGTCATTGTGGCTGCACCTGCTGGTGTCACATACAATCCGAGTTCATTGACCTTGCAGAAGGACTCAATGATGCCAACGATCACACCAACAGCAAGCGGTGGAGAAGTTACCTCTTGGTCGATTTCCCCAACCCTACCAGCGGGCTTGACATTGAACACCACAACTGGTGAAATCAGTGGAACACCAACAGCCGTCACTCCATTCGGCACGTACACTGTGACTGCAAGCAATGCTGGCGGAAGTAATTCAACAACATTGACGCTTCAGGTCAACGATGTTGTTCCTACAATCGACTACCTAACCAACGATTTGGCACTGACCAACAACACTGCAAGCAGCGACCTCCCAACATCACCAACAACAACCGGTGCGGGTGTCATTGTGACATGGGGAGTGAGCCCGAGCCTACCAGCAGGTCTTGCATTCGACAGCGCAACTGGAGAGATTACGGGAACGCCAACAGAACTCCTCACTCGAACCATGTTCACCATAACAGGAACAAACTCTGGCGGTTCCGCAACGGCTTACATTAACATCACAGTTGTTGACGAAGTCCCATCCATTGAATACCTACAAAACGATTTGATGCTGACAAACAACACTGTAAGCATTGATTTGCCACTTGCGCCAACATTGAACGGAACTGGTGAATACATCACCTGGACCATCGACCCAAGTCTACCAGCAGGCCTGGTGTTTGATACCTCAACAGGAATCATCAGTGGAACGCCTACCGAATTGTTGCCTCGTAGCATGTTCCTGATCACCGGTACCAACAGCGGTGGAACCGAATCTGCTTACCTCAACATAACGGTCGTCGATGAACTTCTGACCATCGCTTACTCACCGGATGATCTGGTGCTCACAAACAGCACTGCAAGCAACGACCTGCCGCTCTCACCAACATTGACCGGTTCCGGCGAGATACTCTCATGGACAATCAATCCAAGCCTACCAGCAGGTCTCACATTCGACACTGCAACTGGCGACATCACAGGAACACCAACTGAGATCATCGTCAGGACGATGTTTGTCATCTCTGGAACAAACTCAGGTGGAACAATGACTGCTTACCTCAACATCACAGTTCTCGACAGCGTACCTGCCTTCGAATATGCTCCAAGTGATGTGGAATTGCTTAACAACTCCAGTGTATTGAGCATGGTGCCAATTTCAACCGGTGGAAATGTCTTAGAATGGGCGATTTCGCCAGAACTTTCTGCTGGTCTTGTCTTCAACAGCACCACAGGAGAAATCAGCGGAACACCAATCGAACTCACTGGCCGAACGATGTACACGATCATTGCATCAAATGATGATGGTTCATCTTCTGCGTTTGTGAATATCACCGTTCAAGATGTGGTCTATGACACCTCATCTGAACCATTGTACATGCTGAATGGCACTGCAATTAATCCGATCGCACCTGTTTCGACCATCAGCGACTCGATGTATGAGATACACCCTTCCCTACCAGCAGGACTGATGTTGGGCGAGACAAACGGTACGATCTATGGCGTTCCAACTGAAGCAATGCCGTTAACAGAATTCACAGTTTATGCGAACTCGACCTTGTTTAATTCGAGTTACAACATTTCGTTTGTGGTTCTTGACGATACAGATGCCGACGGTCAACCAGATGAACTCCCAGAGGATTACACTGGTGATTTGATTGAAGATACAGACGATGATCAGGACGGAATCTCTGATTCAGAAGAGATTCAATGTCAATCCGACCCACTTGATTCCGAATCCCAACCTATCGATCTCGATGGCGACACCGTTTGTGATGCACTGGACAACGATATCGATGGCGACGGAATTGCAAACGCTGATGAAGGCGACACACTCCAAGACAGCGCTGACTCCGATGGCGATGGAATCTGTGACGGACCACTTGTGCCAGCGTTGCCAGCTGATGCTTGCACAGCAGGCCCAGATGCATTCCCGAACGACCCTGCTGCATCCGTCGATACCGACGGAGACGGCATGCCAGATGATCTCCTTGAAGGTGTTGAAACGAATTTGAGCGTCGACGAAGATGACGACGGTGATGGATGGTTAGACACCGATGAGGTTGCCTGTGGTACCAACTCAAAGAACGGAGCGAGCGTACCGCTTGACGGTGACGACGATCAAATTTGTGACGCACTTGACACAAAGGTCCTCAGTTATGCTCTGAACGGCACCGAGGCTAACACCTTCGAAGCGGTGATTAACCAAACTGGCTTTGTGATTTTGCCGAACTTGACAGGTATGGAAGAAGGAACATGGATCATCGTTCCAGCGTTGCCAGATGGATTGGAATTCGGCGGAGGCATGGCACGTTCTGCAGAAACGGGTATCATCTACGGTGTCCCAACAACAACATCCCCGATGACGAACTACACCATCTTCGCCAATAACAGCCAAACAGGAACTCTATTCACGTTCTCGATGGCTGTGCTCAGCGACACCGACGGCGATGGCTTGCCAGATGGACCGTCCGTTACAGGACTTGAAGTTGATCAAGATGATGACGGCGACGGTGTGCTCGACGAACTTGAAGTCAAATGTGGCAGCGATCCAAACAATGTAAGCGATGTTGCGGATGTTGACGATAGTGGCAACTGTGTCATCGCAGGGTCCACTGATAGCAGCGAAGATGATGGGTTGGTCCCTTACTGGTGTTGCTTCCCAATTATCCTGCTTCTCTTGCTGTTGCTGCTCTTGCTGTTCTACAAGAGGCGAGAAAAGGTCGAACTGTTTGGTCCTGAGCCAGAACACACAACCTCGGAACCGAACTTCGCATCAGGTACTGGAACACAAGATGATCCGTTTGTCCTCAAGCCTGTAAAGGCTCTCAAGGCAGGTACAGTCGCCACCACAAAGGAAGAAATTCTCATCACTGACATGACGCCAAAGATCCAAGTTAATCTTCTCGATTTGGCAGCGGATGACAACGATAAGCGGTTCATGATGTCTGAAATTGGTGCTTCCGAAATGGAACCAGGATACGTGCTTTCAGCCGACGATGAAGGGTCCCTTCGACTCCGTCTTGTCTTTGACGACAGTGAAAATCCAAGTTATGCAGGCGTGAATTACCAAGGCCTCGTTAAGCTCGGAAAGGCATCCGTCTACTTCTCATGGAGTGTCACAGTCAAGGAAGATAAGCGGAAGATGAATCAAATCCGAAAGGAGCAGGAAGCCGAAGAAAAAGCTGCAAAGGAAGCAGAAGCAAAGGCTGCAAAAGAATCCAAGACAAAGGTGACCAAGGAATCAAAGGAAACGACTTCTGATCAGGACGAAACATTGGACAAGGCTCAGATCATTGCAGATGCAACGGGTCGTTCAGTTGAATCCATTGTTGAAGATATGGAAGATGACGGAATCGTCAACTTGTCCAACGAATCCAATGAACAGGCCGAAGCTGATGCAAAGGCTGCGAAGGAAGCCAAAGCAAAGGCCGAAGCTGACAGTAAAGCCGCTGAGAAAGCAAAGGTAGAAGCAGAAGCCGATGCGAAGGCTGCAAAGGAAGCAAAGGCAAAAGCAGAGGCTGATGCAAAGGCTGCTGAGGAGACAAAAGCAAAGGTGGAAGCTGATGCAAAGGCTGCTAAGGAAGCAAAGGCCAAGGCGGAAGAAGAGGCGAAGGCTGCCAAAAAGAAGGCTGCTCAGGAAGCCGACGCTGCCGCTGCCGCTGCCAAGAAGGTCAAAAACAAGCCAGCAACGAAGGAAGTCAAGAAGCAAGAAGAACTGAAGCGCGTCAAATCTCGTGCAGAAACAATTGACTTCAAGACCCTTGGTAAAGCGACCACGTCAACCCTCAAGACTGAAGTCAAGAAGGGAGCATCGACGCTCGAAGTTGCGAATGCATCGGATTTCACTGAGTCAGGTTCTGCAGCGATCTCTGATGAACAAGGCCGTTCAATCATCACATGGACTGGAAAGAATGGAAACGCACTCACCGGCGTGAAAGGCGTCACTCGCATCTTTGCAACCGCCTCAATTGTGACGGTCAAAGATGACTTACAAGTCATCAAGGGCGTTGGACCATTCATTGAAGAGAAGTTGAATGCACTTGGCATCACCACCTATCGACAGATTGCTAACATGGACGCTAAACTCGAAACCCAAGTCAACGAGGCAATCGAGTTCTTCCCCGGCCGAGTCAAGCGCGATCAGTGGGCAAATCAAGCGAAGATTTTGCTCGGTGAAGATGTCAAACTTGATGAGAAAGCTTTGCAACAAGCAGAAGAACTTGAGCGCATCTCGAAGAAGGCTGAATCAATTGACTTCGCAACGCTTGGTGTTGCGACGCTGGATCAGAAAGATGACCTTCAAACCATCAAAGGGATCGGTCCGTTTATCGAAGAGAAGTTGAATGCACTCGGCATTTACACCTTTGAACAAGTTGGAAACATGACCCCAGAGATTGAAACTCAAGTCAACAAGGCCATCGAGTTCTTCCCTGGCCGAGTCAAGCGAGACGAGTGGGCAAAGCAAGCAAGGGAACTTCACAAGAAGAAGTGACGTTCTGACTTGTCGCCATCTCCATTTGGCCAAGAAAGGGGCGGGCCGGTTGAGGAGAGGGCTGAATGGCTCAATCGTTCAATTGATGTACCAGACCCTTTTATGATAGGGTGTGGCAACCACTTGCAGCCAATGTTGGCGTTCTCTGCTGTTCCTAAAGAAGAGAGCATTTAGCCCCAATCCTGATTCGCACACCGAGTTTAAGAGCGTCAAGATGTTCAGTAATACACAACCTAATTGTGAGATGTTGAATAACCCAAAGGAAGTGTCTTCATGAGCGGAATAAAGTCAAGTGGGAGAATGAGGTATTTCCAGATTCGCATTATGCCTGAACAAGGCAAGCATTTGCCTGGTCATTTAATCACCAAATTCTTCACCAAATTAGAGATGATCAATGGAATAGGTGTTGTCGACTCACTTCCAAGTTGCATCGTTAAAGTGCAACATGATGGTTTGGACATAGAAGGGATTCGAGAAGAATTACACGAGAGCTTAATCATCGATAAAATACTCTTAGAAGAGGACGGTTTTGCTTACTTGCGAGTAAAAACTCCAGGTCCCATTCAGCGCATCATCGCTGCTGAAGAAGAAGCATGGATCATGCCTCCAACGTATCTCTCAAGGGAAAATGGATTTTTTATGACCATCCATGGCACGCCGGATGGACTTAAGAGGGTCAAAGACAAATTGGAAGTGTTGGTTCCCAAAAGAATGGACATGCGGATCTCCAAATTGATTATTGCTGATTGGATGAGTGCGCCCAACCTGCCACAAAAGCGCACAAAAGTGATTCAAACGGCAATCGACATGGGGTATTACAACGCCCCTCGAAAGTGCAACCAGAATGACATCGCAGGCGTTTTGGGATTGAAGCAGGGGACTGTGGCTGAACACTTACAAAACGCCGAAAGTACAATCATCAATTCTTGGTCTGAACAAATGGCTCTATCTGAGGCCACCGATCGTAAGTAAGGTCGCCAAAACGAGGAGCAAGCAGCCCAGAACAGTGAAGGCTTTCTTCACAAAGCCTGGCGTATCTGTTTTCGATTTTATCTTCTCGCCGAGGTTGGACCAAGCAATCATGGCAACAATTCCTCCGCTGGTCGTGATGGTCGAAATTGTTACAATCCCCTTGATTCCACCACCAAAATCCTCCAAGAATTGTGTCATCAACATGAAGACCATGGCCCACTCCTTCCCGTTGACATATTGCATCAACACTCCAGTTTTGAAGCCCAATCTCGGAACTACGTCCGGAAAACTTTGTATTTTCTCAGAACGACCAAGGTAGAGGATTCCAAAGGCGATTAAGAACATGAAGATACTTCCAATGAGATCCATTGCAAAACGAACTTTTCCGTCTTCATCGAAGGAATCAACGGCAAAACCGCATGCGAAGTGTATGGAAATGAACCCGACAGCCATCCCTGCAATCAATGAGGCATTGCTCTTTTTTCCGTGAACAACAGCATGAACTGTGCAGGTGATGTTATTTGGGCCGGGTGTAATTAATCCAGCAAGGAGTAAAACAAGCAAGAATGCTAATGACTCCCATACCATGACTCGGGGCATGTCATTCCAAGTATAGTATTTGGGCATCGAAGTAAATTTCAATATTATTGGTTTTTCGCCCGCTAATGGTTCGCAATGAATCGATTATGGCGTCATGAATAATGAAGATATGAGAAGAATCAAATTTGCTAAAAAACCATTAAAGAACAAATGGCACTTGAACAAAAGGCTGCTGAAAGTTGAATGCGCTTGGCATCTTCACGGTCGAACAAGTTGGAAGCATTACCGCTGAAATCAAGCAACAAGTGAACATCGCAATCGAATTCTTCCCCGGCCGAATCAAGCGAGATGAATGGGCAAAGCAAGCGAAGGAAATTTACGAGTCCAAAAAGAAATTTTGATTTGTCCAGCGCTGAGCGCAACTGATACGTGCTCAGTCAAGGGGATCTGAGATCCCTTCTTCACCAAGGGTCCACTTCAGGGTCTTGATGACGCCATCAAGGGCCTTGTGGTTTCGTGCGGCTTCTTTCATGCCTTCACGATCACCATTCTTGCGGCATTCACGGAACCAGTCTTTCCATTCAGCCCTTTTGACTTCAGCACGTCCGAGCATTTTTTCAATCTCATCCCACGTTCGTTCGTAGGACCTGTAGGGTGCGCCGTCATCACCAGACATCGTTATCGAGTAAGACCGATAACCCGTGGTTCTTAATTGCAGCCCCTGCAAACATCACGCATTATTCGGGATTCGCACTTCAACCGCTGAGCCGTTTGCTTCGATGACAACACCATCACCGAGCACAGCCTGACGGACCACTGCGCCTTCACCGATGACCACGTTGCGTCCAAGAATTGAATCAGTGATGATGGCGTCTTTTGCCACAGAGCACCCGGACATGAGCAAGGAATCGGTGATGATTGCCCCATCGCTGACGACCACACCATTCGAAATCACTGATCCTTTGATGGTGTTCTGCAGTGAGGAAGTTCTTGAGGTCCCAGCGGTCCAATAACTGCCATTTGAGGTGAAAAGTCCATTTGGCACAGGGAATGGTAAGGTGTCCCTACCCTCAATCAAGGCATGCTGGGCTCGAATCAGTTCCATCGGGTGGCCGACATCAAACCACACTCCGTTGATCGTCTGAGCGTACATGGGCCAACCCATGTCGAGAACCATTGGAAACAATTGCTTGCTAAAATCAAACTTCTCCCCTTCGGGAACCAAAGCCAACACTTCTGGCTCAAGAATGTATAAGCCTGCATTGATGACGTTGCTAAACGCTTCTTCAAGCGTCGGCTTTTCCTTGAATTGGCGAATGAAACCTTGTCGAAGTTCACCATCCAATGCCCCTTGATGCGTTTCAGACAAACCCACAATTCCGAACTCAGTAGGGTCTTCAACTTCCCAGAGTGCCATGGTCACTTTTGCACCATGAGCCCGATGAGCTTCAATAAGGGCCTGAATGTCAAATGAAGCAACAGCATCACCTGAACCGACAACAAATGTCTCGGTCAGTTCATCCAACAAGAGCCGGACACTCCCTGCCGTACCCATGGGCACAGCCTCTTGATTAATTCGTGCGTTTATGCCGGAATGGGTGGACCATTGTTCGACATGGTCAGACAGTTGCTCCCCTCGGTATCCGGTTGTGACGACCAAGTGCTCGACACCAGCGTCCACCATTGCGTCTTTGACAAAGTCAATCACTGGACGACCCAACACTTCGACCATTGGCTTTGGCCGAGTAAGCGTCAATGGACGCAGGCGAGAGCCTTGTCCGCCTGCCATAATGACGCCGTACAAGAAGCATCCCTCAACGACGTCGAGATGCGTTCATGTCAATGCGACGCATGGACTTCTTCTTGGCGGATTTCCCGCCCTTTTTGACAATGCCTTGAGCGTCGCCTTTCCCTGTGCCACCAAAGGTCACTGAGCCCTGATTTTGCAAACTTGCAAGGAGAGCGTCAGCGACATCTTCGGATTCCGCACCGGTTTTCATTTCTGATTTGACCGCAGCGTTGTGATCAACCATCCAGGACTTGCGCTCATCACGAGCCATGTTCAATTTGTCACGAACCTCGTTGACGTTGACCATCATTTCTGTGATTTTTTCGTGAGTTTGATCTGATTTCTTGCGCAGTTCAACGAACTCTTCGTGGAACCGGTCACCTTCGGCTTTCAGGAAATCTCGGTGAGCGAACGCCTCATCCACTTCCTTAGACATTGCATCGGCTCGACCTACGGCTTCGAGCATGGCTTGATGAGAAGCATCCGCTTCGGCTTTGAGGGTCTTGATGGCAGTATCCATATCGCTTAGATCGACTGCGATCATTTCGAATTTGACCACATCTGGTGCCAATTCTTCGATTCGGCGACCCATTTCCTTGATTTTCTTAATCATCTCTTTTTCCTTCTTTTGACCCACTGAGGATGTCTCGAACGTCTTCTCCAAACTGGCGACTTCGGCTTTGAGTTGGGCGTATTCTGCGGTTGCAGATTTTTTGTCGCCTTTTTCCTTTCGCTGACCCTTGGCCTGACCAATGATGTCTCGAAGTTGTGTCTGGATTGCATTGCGCTTTTCCTTGTGCATCTTTACTTCAGCACGAATGGCTTTGACTTCTGCAAGAACCAAGTCGACTTTTTCTCTGTGCTCTTTGTACTGGCCTTGAATCGCATTGCGCTTATCTGCTGCTGTACGGGCTTGGTCGCTGTAGCCATTGCGGGTGTCGCGCAATTTGCGGACACGAGCTTCCATGGCTTGCAATTCATCCCGCAACTCTGAGTCAGGGTTTGGTGTGGCATCATCTTTGATTCCGCGCATGTTTTTGGCCATAGCGTAGCCCATTTCAAGGCTACGGCTGAGCGTCGAAGGCTAAAGTGCCTCAAATCGCTTCGAAAATATCTCGGATTTTGATGAAAGCACCAAGGATTAAGCCGAGTCCACCCAGTAGATTTGCAGTGAGTGAACTTGATGCGCGCACGCGCTCTCTGTACTTTGAACGCACTCGAACATTGATTTGACGGCCGATCAGCAAATCCCCACTCTGCTCTTCCAGACGAACAGAAACTGTGGCTTCTCCAAACCGTTCTGGAAGCAGCGATTGCCAAGCCATTGTTCCATCTCGGAGCAAACCTGACATGAGACCTAACACGTCTTCGTCACCCTCTGCTGCGAGGGGTAAACTCTTGTTGGACCACCAGCGTTGTTCCCCCGGGCTCAAGCGGTAGGTCATCGCTAGGTCATGAGGACGGAAATCAGGGGATTGTACTCGCAAAACAATCGTTCGTGGCTCATCGGATAAGTTGTGGATCAGCGTGAACAAATTTGCACGTTCGTGGACCACATTCTCCATGTCCACCTCGAACACAATGTCGTCGGTGACCGTGTCACGTCCAGCACCGAGGTCTTCCTCAATCCGCCCAATCATTCTGAAAAAGGCAGGGCAAGAACGCTCGACATGATGAATGATGGAGAGCCATTCCTCCATGGTGAACACTGGATGAGTCTTGACCAGTTCCATCCCAGATTCATTAAGCACCTCTGAGAGTTCACTTTCCATCGTTTTGAAGTCCAGGCCTTTGGAATGCCTGTACAGCGTCATCAGGATTTTCTCTCGTGCAAATTGTGGGTCGGTTCCTTTCAAAATACAGTTCTCGACTTCCTTCGAATAGACTTCATACTCTGAGCGAAGCAAGGGGTCCATGTGTGTCTTGACAAGATCGCTGAACACCATTTCCAATGTGGAAGGGTGGATTGGTGGATTGTAAGCATCCAAAAGGCCAGTTCGTTCGTCCATATTGAACGGTCGTGAGCGCGATGAGAGGTGTTGAGCGAGTGAGAGAAGCGTGAACGAAATGGACAACAACAGTAAAATCCGTCCGTTCAGGGTCTCGATGTTCACGAAGAATATAGTGGTGATGAAAATGGTCGACACCATCGCATACACCAAGGAAAGCGTGTGCTTATTGCGAACGCTCGTCATGTGGTGCGCCAATCCTTCGTATCCGTGCAAAGATTGAACAGCCCGGTGTTCGAGGTTCAAGCGGTCCACTTCTGATTGGAAATTAGCAACCGAAAGCCTCGTTCGATGGCGGTGAACGATTTGAGTGATGATGTAACCAAACAAAATCACAAAGGTAAGGGCGGTTAATGTCATCGCAAAACTGAGGTTGATCGTTGGCTCAATCTTCGCCCACCAAGCAGGGGAACTTTGGGCGTAGGCAAAGGCACCAAACGCTGTGAGGAAGGAAAAAGAAGGCAACAACAGCAGTAAGCGCAACCCTGAACTGATGAGTTGCCGGTCGAGCGCAAACCAAAACCGTTCAGAGGATAGAACGGATTCGTCTTCGGCTTTAGGTGAGCCATCCTCATCGACCATGATTGATGGACGGGGGCTTTGTTCTAAAGTGTTGCATCTATTTCCAACTCATGAAGGTCGAAACAGCAGTTGTGCTGTGAGCGCATCGCTCAATTCAATCCGCTGCCCATCACTGAGAGCGAACCCGTTGCTGTCCCGAGCCACCACCGAATTGACGGCAAGCCCAATCGCTTTGAGTTGCTCCATTCGAGCTGGTGCAAGAACCATGGCTTGAATCGAACCCTGCTCGCCAACTTCCATGGTTGTAAGAGGACGAATTTCCTTGTAGTTTGCTTCAATTCGCTGGAGAATTTCAGGCGAGGGGGTAGGGATTTCTCTTCCGCTTGGATCAAGATCAGGACGACCAAGCAAAAGCGATAGCGCCACTTCAAGATCATCATCAATGGCGTGTTCTAAGCGGCAGGCAGTAGCATGGGCGTTTCCGTCAAAGGGTAAGATTTCCAAAAGCACTTCCGCTAAGCGGTGTCGTCGCTTCATTTTCCTTCCATGAATTAGACCATTTTCGGTCAACCGTGCGCCTTTGTAGGGCGTGTATTCCACCAGGCCTTTTGATGCCAAGCGTTGAATCATTTCCGTGGCAGAGGCAGGTGAGACTGAAAGCGCAGAAGAGAGGTCACCCGTACGAACCAATGCTTCAGCATCACGTTCGTAGAACTCATACATCGTTTCGAGGTATTCATCCTCAAACTCTTGGAAGTGTCCACTCATGCTTCATCCTCGATGTTCTTAGCCTTCAATCCTTTGCTTTGAAGACATGTTCGCACGCAGGACAGCGCACTGAACCTGAATAATCACTTGGCACCCGCAATGATTGGGCGCATTCTGGGCAAGAGACTTCCACTTTTTCGTCTGGTTGTTCAGCAACTGCATCTTCAACCACTTCTTCGACTTCGTCCTCTTCCGGCTCTTCGACGTCCTCGCTTTGACCTTCGATGTCGAATTTGTTTGAACAATCTGGGCAGCGAACAGAGCCGCTGTATGTTGCTGGAACCCTGAGTTGTCGAGCACATTCTGGGCAACCAATTTGGATCTTTTCGACGTTTTTAGAAGCCTTTGAGCCGCCCTTGGATTTCGACTTCGAGGGGCGTACTTTGTCCGGCTTACTCGATGGTTTGAGGCTTTGAGCCTGCTGAATACGAACACCTGCAACAATGGCACCGGCAAGGCAAACGCCTCCAAACAGGGCCAACCAAGGCACTTCGAACTCTTCGGCTTCCACTTCCAATTCAGAGGAAATAAACGATTCTGAACCGATGACTTGCGAGCCACCAATGCTCCATTTTGCTTCAAGTGTCACGCGGGTGCCTTCTGGCCAACTTTCGATGCTCATCGTGATGACACTTGTTTCACCAGCACCCAAGATTGGAGTAGCCTTTGTTGCCAGCAGCGTGTTGTCGTCGCTCAACAGAAGAACCTCACCTGCGAGACCATCTACATCTCCAGTATTATCGATGGTGATCTCAATCTCTGCACTTTGCCCTGCAGCAGGACGAGATGGCGAGGAAACAGGATTGAATTTCAATTCGTAAACTGGGCGATCATCAGGTATAGTCTTGCTATCACTCGAAGGCCCAACCGCTTCACTCCAGCCGATAGCATCAGCCCGCAAAGTCACCCGGTCTGCGTCAATGAAACCGAGTTCGAATGTTCCGCTGACAACACCTGGCGCAAGGTCAATGACATAATCCAAAACATAGGTTTCGCCAGAATCGAAGTAGCCCAAACGGATTCGAACAGGTCGGTCAACGCCTTCTGCAAGGGTGACAGACCACTCCATCTCTACGCCTTTTTCAGCGTCCCATGTGACCGCATCAACGCTGGGAACCAAACTTTGCTTTGCCGCCACTGGCACGGTGATGGTTCCGTTGAGCCCTTCATCGATGCTCCCGTCTGGAGAGACTAAACGCCATTCAATCGACTCATCACCCATGGTGAGCATAGGGACGACCACAGAAACTTCACCGGCTGCATTGAGGTCCAAGGAAAGCATTGGGCTTGTGTAAACTGATTGAGAGGTGGTGCATTCTAAAGCAATCTGACCAACTCGGTCGCCATGGTTGCGAACGAGCATGGAAAGCCTTGCACTGTCACCCACGTGCCATGGGCCATCTAGAACGCCCGGAGTTTGCGATCCTGCTGCCTCAAATTGCGCTGAAACAACATTGAATTCTGCGGTGAAAGGAGCGTTTGAAAGGTCTGAGATTCTCATTCCAAATGCTGAGCAGTTCAGTTCCGCTGGGCGTGCTTGGGTTGTGAACGACAGCGTGGTCGATGCATCGATCCCAAGGTCAAGCGTTTGGTTGAGCACAGTGCTTTCACCGAACTCGCAGAGGATGGTTCCAGAGAACATTCGTGTTCCCGTGTTGTCAACTGTTAGGTTCCAATCAAGCACATCACCAGCATTGTATTCAGCGGTGAGCAAAGTGGCATCGAGGTTCATGACCGGCAACGGAGGTGGGCCAACGACGAAGGGCACTGTCATGGTTTCATCCGATTCATCACCGTCCCCGGTCGCATTGAGAGCGAGGGTCACGTTCGAGTCACCCTCAGTCATCAAAATGCTTGAGTTCACGAGAACGAGCGTGCTTGACATTGCTGGAACTTGAACATCCGTCACAGTAAGTAGTTCTTCAGCGTCACCCGAGGCGATGTTGACCGTCATGTGACCCGACCACGGGTAGTCACCATTGTTGAGCACTGGAATCTGTACACCAACCCGATCCCCGTCGCTGATGGTGAGGTTCCCAGTTTCGATACCGTTTGAATCGAGACTGTTGAAGAGAACATCTCCAGAGGCGCCAAGGCTCATGTCGAGTGGAACCAAGCGTTGAATGGTTCGATTGAACGACAGCACATTGCTACCAGTTTCGGCCCCCGTATCACCGGTGAGTGTTGTTTCTACAATCGAATATCCATAGGGAATTGAGTTGAACGTCACGGTGAAGGTATCCATTGCGTTCATAGGGATCGTTTTGCTTTCATTCACCGAATCTAAAACATCGCCCCCGATGGTTTTCAATGTGGATGAGGCTGTGACATCGGCGCTTTGACCACTCGCTTCAGCTACGTCGAAGGTAAAGGTGAGCGATGCGCTTTCCAACTGCTCGGATGCGACCAAGGAGACAGTGGATTCATCGATGGTAGCCAATCCACCGGAAGCAGCGACCTGTGGCACGAATAGACTGAAAATTAAGAGGGACAAAAGCCCGGCGGGAATGAGCAAACTGCTTCGTTCACGCCCCCCCATAGTCCCCGCTTAGCAAGGGGGTTCTTCACCTTCACGCCAAACTGACACGCTGCGTAGTGTTTATTCAAGGTTGGAAGGTGGGGGGACACTGTATGACCCCCGAAGAGTTGCTCGGTGTGACCCCCGCCTTGTTGGCGAAGTCCATTTTACACCGTCGCGAACGCCTTGCTGAGGTCATACCAGAACAACTCGATGCACGCCAAGAAGAACTGGTTGCAGCCGAACCTCTAGCACGGGCTGCTAAAGAAAAGCGGGATGGCATCAACACCAAGGTTGCCAACCTCAAGCGAGAACGTGCTGAGGCACAAACGAAGGCTCGCACGCTGTTCAAGCGGGCGGGGGAATTGCGCGACAAACTCCAAGCATCTGGCGGCATCAAAGATCCAAATCCAAAGTGGGCAAAAGAAAAGCTCGATGAGAAATTAATGAAGTTAGAACAGGAACTGGAAACCAATGCAGGGAACCACAAAACTGAACAGAAGTACATTCAAGAAATGAAGAACTTGATCCGTCAACACGATGACTGGGTCGAAAAGCGCAGTTCCAGCCAAGAAGGATTGGCCGAGATGGATGCGTCATTCAAGCAGGCAAAGGCATTGCTTGAACAGGCACAAAAAGCCCACGATGCCATTTTAGAACTGGCAAGTGAGAATGAACATTTTCACACCACCTACGTGGAACATGAAGCGCACAGGCGGCGCGCAGACAGCAGAACAAAGCGTTTGGCAGAAGCCCTTGACAGCAGCCAACGAGGCCTTGAGCACTGGCAAAAAATCATCGATGAAGGATTTGACCGGCTGTTGGCGAACGCTGCTCATGTACGGGACGGTGGAGTTTCAAGCGCCGCTCGAAACAAAAAACCAACCAGCAACCAAGACAAGCCGAAAAAACGGCAAAAGAAAACTAAGTCTTCCAAGCAATCCAAGGGTGGTGAAGAAGAATGAGTGAGGATTGTGAAGTCACCGGGTTCTCACCTCAACAAATCGCACGCTGGCCGAACGTGCACAAGCAATTGTGTGGTCAGCTCGAACTGCCCGCCATCAGTGATGTAAGCGAAGAGGTCATCCTCAACATCGATGAAGGAATCCAAGCCATGCTCAAGTCTGAAGGACCAAATCCAAAGCATCTCAAGGCAAGAGCGGGCTTGTTCAAGCATCTGAAGCGAACCCTTGAGCACCGATTCAAGAACGCAACGTTGCAGCAATTTGGTTCATCCCAATCAGGATTGTCACTGCAAGCAGGCGACCTGGACTTATGCCTCCAGTTTGAAGGACCCATCCCCGCAAAGGCACTCAAACAAATCAATCGACTGCTCAAACAGCACGACATGGAAGACATTGTGATGCTGGCAAGGGCAAAAGTTCCAATCATCAAATTCAAGGATGAACGAACCAAAATTCCCGTGGATATTTCGATCAACAACACACTCGCCCTTCACAACACTGAACTTCTAAAGCGGTATTCAGCGTGTGATGAGCGAATTCGAAACCTCGTATTAGCCGTCAAGCATTGGGCCCTCCGCCGAGATATAGGCGATGCAGCATCTGGTTCATTCTCTTCATACGCCTGGACATTGTTGGCCATCCAAGCGTTGCAACGTACTCAACCACCTGTAGCACCTGTTCTTCAAGCGGGCAATGAACGGACCATGCTGGAAGTCGAAGGAACAACCTATGACCTGACCATGATGGAAGTTGATGCAGCAACCCCAAGCGAGAAAAACGACCAATCCATTGGTGAACTGTTCATCGACTTCATGTTCCAATACGCCACCTCGTGGCCGTTCCAAGATCATGTTATTTCAATTCGAACCGGCGACCACATCACCCGTAAATCAAAACGGTGGAAATACGCTACACCTCGCGCTGAAAAAGCAGTCACGATGGAAAAACGAACCCGCCTCGGTCAGCATTCACTACCGGTCGAGGACCCATTTGACCTCAAGCATGATTTGAGCCGTGTGCTTCGGCCTTCCGGTGCGATGGACATCCAGGAAGAATTCCTCAAAGCTTGCTTGGCAATTGCATCTGGAAGCAGGTGGAGCGACATCGTCAATGCGAAACATCCTGAACGGTTTACGCCCGTTGAAGAATTCGATTTATTTGCCGACTTAAGACCAAAGACGGCCGTTGAAGTCGCAACGCTTGTCAAAGAGAACACAACCGAACTTGAGGCCCTTGATGAACGACTCACGGCACTCATCGATGAGCGCAAACTCAACATTCGCATGTCAAAAAGACTGCGCGGAACCATCGAAGAGACGAGTGACCTCCGCAAAGAATTGAAAACCATTATCCGTGGCCTCAGACCGCGTTCCAAGCAAATGGATGAACTGCAAAAACAACGCAATGAAATCAATCAAAGGATAGGTGTTCCATTGTATCGAATCAAGGAATTGATGACGGATGTTTACCAACAACTCACGGGTGAAATCGACATTTTTCAAGTTCCGTCCCTTCAAAGAGAAGAAGACCAATTTGCTTGGTTCTTTGAACTGCAAGCCATGCATGAACAAGCGACACTGGCCCAAGAGTCACATCAAGCCTTTATCGCCTTGCTCAAAGAGCAGAAAGAAGCGGTCCGTGCCCTCAAAGAAAACGAGAAAGAGCAACTCAAGCACAAAACAGAGTTGGTCGAATCCGAGCCAATGCTCAAGGATTTAGATCTCAACTTTAGCGACGCGATGCAGTTCGACAAGAAGGCTCACAAACTGACGAAAGTGATCGATCAGCGGCGGACTGAAGTTCGACGCCTTCGCAGGGAAAAGGGACGCCTAGAAGCATGGGTCCGAATCAGTTCCAATCCAAACCCACGCGGTCACGCCCGAAAAGGAAACAAGGGTGGCGGCAAGAAGCGAACCAAGTCAGGTTCTGCAGACTGGAAGCCTCGCAACAAAGGCCCGCGACCTGAAGACGTGCAGAAGAGAGCGGCAGAAGGTGGGACATTTTCGCTTTCCGAACTCGATGTGTTGCTCAACAGCGGCGGATTCAAAGCCGTTACAAAAGGACAACCAACTGCGAAATCCAATCGTCGGCAAGAGCGAAAGAAAAAGGCCAATGCCAGAAATCTTACGCCACATCGAGGGTCCCGTTCCCAATCCAAGAAAGGTCGAAAGGATTGAGGGTCCATGGCTAACATCCAATGGATCTTGGGTGTCGAACCAACCAAGTTGCCCAGTGCATGGCGAGAACGGATTCAGAAATTGTTCCTTGAAGAAACTGGAGAAGCCTACGCCGATGTATCGATCGCATCACTACCGATTCCAGCATGGGAAGGCAATTTGTTGCTTGTCGACATGAACACATACCCCGCACCAGCATCGTTGAAGGGATTGCTCTGGGCCTTGCCTTTCCTCGAGGAAGGCGTGCGAATTGCCGCCTTTGCGATTACCGCAGAAATGCAAAATTTCGGCTGGGGGTCGCTTGCTTGGCATCATTTGGTCAATGCTTGCCATGTTCATGCAAAATCCTTCATCCAATTGGAGGTGAAAGCATCAAACAACCGCGCCCAAGAGTTCTATAGAGTTCGTGGCTTAAGCGTTGAAAAGCATCTTGAGAACTATTACAAATCGGGTTTGGGTTACATGATGAAAGGACCTGTGCCACCAATCGGTGACATTCCCCGTTCTTGACGCGAGGTCAAAGGTTAAGCGGCCCCTTCAGCATCGTGGATTTGTGGAACAACGGGTGCTCGACGGCCTCTTGGCAACAGAGGGTGTGCTTCAGGTCGCACTGCTCGACCGCGACGGACTCGTCACCTGCACTGCGCCACGTCACGATGATACCGTTGAACGCTTAGGTCAGGCCGTCGGCCCGCTCGATGCATCAAAGCAAAATCGCATCACGCTTCACGGTGAACACGGCTGCGTCATGGCCCAGAGCCTCAAGGCAGGACGTGTCCTTGTTCTGAAGTGTGAAACTGGTGCAAACTTAGGACTCATTCGTGGTGTTTTTGATCAAGCAAGCGCCGCCTTTGATGCCGCAATCGTCTGAGTAAAAAGTCAGAAAAACCTCTGTTTTCTTGAATTCAAAACCATACCGCCTTGGCCGAGCCATCATCGCTTCTCAGTGAAGGGATTAAATGGAGGTGCAAGGTCGCCAAACCGGTGAGAAGATGGGAATCTTCCACTGAACAGGTGCGATAGTTAATGTCAGAACTCAAAACTCAACTCGAAGAGCGACGAAAATTGGTCGATGGAAAGGCGACCAGTTACCGAACAACCCGTGACGAATGGAACGACAAATCGAAGTCATTCACGGGTACGCGAAACGAATTGAATGCTGAGGTTCGAGAACTGATCGTGCAAGTGCGTGAACAACGTGAAATTCGAGAGCAAATGAACGAAATCGTTCGTGAGAAGAAAGGCGCTCGTCAAGAGGCGAACACCTCCGTTCGTGCTGCAAAGGAAATGCTTGATGCTGCAAAGGGCCCGCAAGCCGCACCGGCACCTGTTGAACCAGGACAGCGACGAGGACGCCGCGAGAAACCACCTGAAACCATTCACACCCTTCGCCGAGAATTGAACCGACTGGAAAATGAATTCGAGCGCGGACGGCACACTGGAAACAATGAAACAAAGGTCATGAAGCGCATGAAGGAAATCAGTGCTAAGATCAAGAAGATGAAGACCAGTGAAGATGGAAACACTGAACTCAAAGAGGCTCGTGAATTGCTTCGTGTTGCCATGGAAGCCCAAGAACAAGCCCATGAAGAAGTGACAGCAGCTGCACAAGCAGCTCAAGAGGCTCACGATTTGATGCTTCAATGGAACAAGGAAGTTGACCGCATCCGTGACAAGGCTGAGTCCGCTCACAGAGAACTTCGGAAGTCCAAGAAGGAAGCAGACAAGGCACACCACCTCTACATCGTTTCACTTCGCTGCCTCCACTCGATCCAAGACATACTTCGAGCTATGCGTGGTGCAATTGCTGGTGCTGGACAACGTCCATCTGCCCGTGTTGAAGTGCAGGACCTCATGTCCAAGTTGATGTCTGGAGAGACGCTCTCAACCGACGAGTTGATGCAACTCCAGCGATTTGACTGAACATCGCTTAGCGATGACATGAAAGACCCCCCCGACCACAGGGAAGATTACCGAGGGATTCCCCATGCTGTCAAAAGATGAAATCGCAGGTATTGTTGACGAGTACGACCGAATGAAACTACGAATCGGGATGACCGCTTCGCATTCGGCACTGGACATTTGCGACGGCGCCATCGAGGAAGGTTTCCCAACCGTTGCCTACTGTAAAGAAGGCCGCCACAAGACATACGCCAATTACTTCAAGGCCCACCGCAGCAGTTCTGGACGAGTGGTTCGAGGCATGGTTGACAAAGCAATTGTCATGCCTTCGTTCAACGATGTGATGAAGCCAGAGATGCAAGCAGAAATGCGCAAGAGAAACGTCGTTTACATCCCAAACCGTTCATTCACATCATACTCTTCAATCAAAGATGTTGAAGACACCTTCAAGGTGCCTTTGTTTGGTTCAAGAAACATGCTCCGAATGGAAGAACGCACGGAAGACCAAGATTACTACTGGATCCTCGACAAGGCCGGACTCCCCTACCCAGAAGCCATTGCTGACCCACAGGACATTGATTGCTTGGTCATCGTGAAGTTGCACCACGCTCAGAAGAAACTCGAACGTGGTTTCTTCACCTGTGCGTCCTACGAGGAGTACCAAGAGAAATCAAAGACCCTTCTCGCTGAAGGTGTGATTGATGAAGCATCGCTCGCAGGCGCTCGAATCGAACGCTACGTCATCGGACCAGTGTTCAACCTCAATTTCTTTTACAGCCCCCTCGCTGAAGAAGGCGAGAAGTTGGAATTGCTTGGTGTCGATTGGCGCTTCGAATCCTCACTTGATGGACACGTCCGTTTGCCAGCACCTCAACAAATGACCATGCCAGCCCACCAACAGATCCCAGAGATGACCGTGGTTGGTCACAACACAGCAACCATCCGTGAATCCCTGTTGGAGAAGGCGTTCGAACTCGGTGAAAAATTCATCACTGCAAGCAAAGAACATTACGATCCGGGAATCATTGGTCCATTCTGCTTACAAACTTGCATCGACAAGGACATGAATTACTACATCTACGACGTTGCACCACGTTTGGGTGGAGGAACAAACGTCCACGTCAGTGTTGGCCATCCATACGGAAACGCAACCTGGCGAAAACCAATGTCAAGTGGTCGACGCATTGCTATGGAACTGCGAATGGCTGCTGAGCAAGACCGATTGCTCGAAGTCCTCACGTGATTGGGTGCGCCTGCACCCGACCTCAAGACGCTTCAAGATAGTAAGCGAAGTTGATAGCGCCTGCAAAGGACACCCATGCAATGTATGGCCAGACCAACATCGATGCGGTTGGTGCAACCTTGTAGGTCGCAACGGCATAGATGCTCGTGAACACAACCATCACAACGATCATCAACAACGAGAGAAGGTACCGCTCAGAGTTGAACACCGAGGGCCAAGCCAAATTTACAGCAAGTTGGACGAAGAACAAAGCAATGATCAGGTTCGATTGCGAGACCTCATCTTTGGCGCTGAGCATGTTGCTCATGCTTAGAGCAAGACAAGTGTAGAGCACGGCCCAAACTGGACCAACAATCCAACCTGGAGGTTGGAAGAAGGGCTCGTAGGCTGAGTCAAACGTCATTTGTGTCACCGTTGGTCAATTTCGATTGGGTCCATAGTTCACTTCATGCACGAAGTGCGAGCGACGCTTGCACCTCACCCTTGGAATCCAGGGTAGTACTGCTGTGTGTAAGCCAAAGCGTCTGGCGCAGGGTAACCTTGAGTCAACAGTCCGTTGTAGTAGTCACGGGCAGGATCGGCAACCGGCGCTGGTTGAACCACTGGTTGCGCCACTTGCGGGATGGTTGCGCTGTACACTTGCTGAGCAAGCGGTTGGGCAGCAGGCTGAGCCACTGGCTGAGCGGCAAAGTTGGGCATGGCCACCGCAGCAGGTTGAGCTGACATCGACGGCATAGGAGGCATTGCCCCTGGAGCCGACTGGGTCCATGCCTTTTCTTCATCTTGACCGGTTCGACCACGAAGCAGGAACATACCACCGAGAATGGCTGCGATGAGTAAAATGCCACCGATTCCATACGTAAGGGTCGAGCCGCTCGACAGCGAGGAGGATGCTGGTTCATCTTCCTTAATCCAGCGTGTGGGATCATCAACATAGGCATCAGCACCGTCTTCAATTGTCCAATCAGCGCTTGGATTGGAATAGCCGTCGCCGTCTTGATCATAACAGCCAATTCGGTCTTGGCTGGAATTTCCACGCCCGTTGATGCACGCATCTGCACCGTCAGCGAGGGTCCAATCAGCATCGGGGTCCGAGATGCCATCGCCATCTGTGTCTGCACATCCAAGGCGGTCAATGCTTGAGGTGTCACGCACTGTTGGGCAAGCATCAGGGGTCACACCAGCAGGGTTGTCCCCGTAGCCATCCAAATCTTGGTCGGCCCATTGGGTCGGTTCAGAGGGGAAGGCGTCGCCACCTTGCGAAGGCATCCAGTTGATGTCAGGGTCAGAGCGCTGGTCCCCATCGGAATCGAGGCAACCATAGCGGTCGAACGTTGAAGTGCCAGCCTGTTCAGGACAAGCGTCTGCCTCGAAACCAGTTTGATTGTCACCATAGCCATCGCCATCGGCGTCAGCGTACTGAGTTGGTTCTTGCGGGAAAGCATCCATAACGTCGTACCAACCATCGCCATCTGCATCAGGACAGCCAACCATGCCTGCTTGCCATGAAGTTCCTGCCTTGGTTGGGCAAGCGTCTTGGCCATTCGCATCGCTGTTGAACTCACCAGGCCACGAAGGGTTGCGGTCGGTCCATGTGCCGTTAGCCCAGTTGTCGCCATAGCCATCTTCATCGAAATCAGACCATTGGGTTGGATCATTAGCAAACGCATCAGCCCCATCTTCAGTGGACCAGAAACCATCGGAATCAGAATAGCCGTCTTCATCGGCGTCAAAGCAGCCAATTCGGTCCATTGTTGAGGTACCGGCTTGGTCGATGCAGTCATCGGGTGTTGTGCCAAGGGGGTGATCACCGTAGCCATCACCATCTGTATCCGCCCATTGGGTGGGGTCTGCATCAAACGCATCGTCGACGTCTGCCCATCCATCACCATCAGCATCAGGACAAGCGTTCTTCCCACCAAGGGTCGAATCGCCAGCTTGGTTAGGACAGTCATCGAAATTGTCGGCCCAACTGTCGCCATCTGAATCTAAGCAACCCTCTGTGCCGTTAAGGGAGGTTCCCGAAACGGTGGGGCAGTCATCAACAACATCGTCGAAGCCATCGGCATCGTCATCGGTGTCCTCGTCGCTGTCTCGACATCCGTCTCCATCGATGTCCGTGGTTGAATCCGAAACCCATGTTGGTCGGGGTGGGTTGTATGATGTCCACTGACAGTTGTCATCGACGTCTTCGATTTGATCGTTGTCATCGTCTGAATCCTCTGTGTCGTCTTTGCAGCCATCATTGTCCCAGTCGGTTGAGGCTGATGGATTGGAGGTGTCTTGACCACTTGTCCAGTTGAATGCGCCGCCTCGAGGGCAGAGATCAGGGAAGTTGTCAGTCAAGCCATCGTTGTCGTCATCCGAATCGCACGCATCACCATAGGCATCACCATCGGTGTTGGCTTGAGTTGGGTTGGAGGTGTTTGGGCAGTTGTCCGCATAGTCTGGAACGCCGTCAACATCTGCATCCTTCTTTGAACTCGGGTCCAACGACCAGAGCATGGCATCCCAATTGTTGCCACCAGAGGTCACTGAAAGCGTACCTTTGTTCATGGTTCCGCCACCTAGACCGCCACCAACTGTGACGATGTCGGACTCATTTACAGCAATTGAATAGAGGACTTCGTAGGCAGAACTGCCCGTTGATTCCATCCAGTCCCAGTCACCGGTTGCTGACAATCCAGCCACCATTCCGTCAATGTTTCCTGCAACAACTGCAGATTGGGAGCCGCCTGTGAACGTCGCATCGATGACGTTGACAATGAACACTTCATTCATCGAGTTAATCGCCATATCACGGACTGTGTCAACCGAACTGCTGCCGCCTGTAGCGGCCCAACTTGAAGCGCCTGAGAGCACGCCAAACGGATTTTTCAGCACAAAGGCATCTTGTTGGCCTTGAGTTGCGGTGATTGACCAGGTACCTGATGGGCCTGAACCCTGCAGGTTACCGTCGTAAAGGCCGCCCATGTACAGATCATCGTTCATGCTCATCTTCATTGAAGTCAATTGAGTGTCTTGGTTTGGTGTCCCCATTCCAGTGAGCCATTTGGCCACGCCAGAGGAGTCAAGTTTGAGCAGGAATGTATCGCTGTTTCCAGCAGGGCTGTAGGAGTTTGTTCCGAAAATCATGTTGCCAAAGGTGATGCCACCGACGTAGATCTCACCCATGGAGTCCACTGCGACGCCTGAAACGATTTGGTTACCAACACCGCCACCGGATGTCGCCCAGGTAAGGGTTCCTTGGATGCCGTTGAGTTTAGCAGTGAACACTTCTTGATCCGAGACATTGAAACTCGTACCGCCAAAGTCAGTCTCTCCTTGGTGAACACCAGACACGATGACGTCACCGTTTTGATCGATGGTCACATGGTCGACTTGGGAGAATTCCTGTGTGTTGTTCACCACGGTTTGGAACGAGTGAGCCCACAGCCACTGACCGCTTGGGTCTGTCATTGCAATGAAGCCGTCTGCGGCAGCGGAGGCAATCGTAATGGAACCGAACTGAATGGCTCCGGTGTAAAATCCTGCAACGACAATCTCACCGCCCATGCCAACAGCGATGTCCTTGAAGATTGAGATGCCCGGATTCCCTTGCATGTTGTGGTTTGCACCTTTGACGTATTGATATTGACCTGAACTGTCCACTGCTGCGATGTAGAACTCTTGTCCGTAGGGGCTGGTTGGTGAGAGGGTGTTGCTGCCGAAGGTCAAGGCTTGAGAATTGCTTGTGTTCCAACTACCACCAAAGGCATAGACGCCTGGTGCGTATTCGAGTGCTTCAACAAATTCTGCACCGGAGGGTGTTCCACCACCAACGAGCATTGGATTGGCGCTGTTTGCCCCAGATTGGATGCGTTGAACCGGTGTGAGCATCTCCAAGACAGGAGCGCTCTCAGCGTCGTTTGTTGCCGCTGGTTCAACCATGGGCAAAAGCACCGAGGCGAACATAAGGACGGTCAGGAAGCATGCTGCAGAGCGAAGCCAAGAGGTACGCATACCAATCGGTTGAGCCCAAAGGCCATGAAGGCTTCCATTGCTTGGGTTCACACTATTTTGGCCCTTGAGGGCTTGTGTCCTCACTCGAGGTTGGTTTCGAGGGTGAGGAGATCGCTTTCACCAGCATCGATGATGGTGATTGTGGAGACCGAAAACGGCTTACCACAAGCGATTCCTAGTTCACGGTTGACCATGACTGCACGGAACTTGGTCACTTCGGGGTGACGGGCGTGCAGATCGTCTGTGAATTCGGTCGGACAGTTTGCTGCCAAAATGACGAGTTTTGCTTCACCAAGAGCACAAGCAGCGAGGGCTTGTCGTTGGCCAAATCGTAGGTTTCCGGTTGCAATTGCATTTTTTAGTTGTCGGCTGATATCCATATTTTATTCCTCCATACTCCACTTTGTTTCTCATGGTTGGAAAATCACTCAGGGATGTAATACAGTTCGACACTGCCGGTTCCCAAGGAAATTGGTTGTCCGACAATGATGTTCTCTGCAACACCGGTGAGGTAGTCTCGCTCGCCGATAATACCGGCCTTGAGCAAGTGGTTGACGGTCACTTCGAACGCAGCACGAGCAAGGATACTGTGCTTGGTTCCTGAAACACCGTGGCGGCCGATTGCACGGACTTCTCCTTCTGAAGTCATGACGTCAGCAACCATCAACAGGTGGCGAACATCGACTTCGAGACGAGCACCGTCAAGGGTCGCTTGGAGTTCGTTCACAATAGCTTGGCGAGCAGCCTCGATACCAAGGAAATCATAGATTTCGATGATGTTGTTGGTGTAGGTGCGGCGTCGATCGATGGTCTCGATTTCGCTCACACGGGTGAGGTTGGAACCGATGGTCGAAAGGTAGTATTCTCCAGTCTTGTCATCAAGTTGCACGTTTGCACGCTCAATGTTTGGAATACCCTTGAGACGCATGTCTCGAATCTTCTCTTCAAGTTGCAGCAACATGGTGTAGGATGGCGGGTTCTCTGCCAGTTCAGCCAAGTCTTCAGGTGAGTGAACACCTGGAATCAAAGTCAATGTGGCCGGGTTCTTTTCCTTATCAGGTTGAACCAACAAACGGGTTGCACGCTCGAGCTTGTCTTTGACTTCAAGTCCAGTCATGTTCTTTTGCTTGAGGTTGCCCTTGTTCAGCTTCAAAACCAATCGGCGTTGAGCGACGTCAGTTTCCAAGGAAGCGATGTTGACCGTGGTGGTCACTTCGATGGCTGCTGCCAACTTTTGTGCGGCAGCGGCGTTCATCATGTCGTCACCCTTGAGCCGGATGGTCATGGTTGGCGTGTTTGGAACCTTTCGTGCATCGACAATCTCGATGATACGAGGCAAACCTTGGGTCACGTTGACCGTTGCAACACCCGCATAGTGGAACGTACGCATGGTCATCTGAGTACCAGGCTCACCGATCGATTGTGCGGTGATAATTCCTGCTGCTTCGTAAGGATCGATGCTTGCCTTGTCGAGAGCAACAACTGCTTCGTTGACGACTTTCTTTGCTTGAGGCTTGGTCAACTTCTTCTTGCCCCGTGCGTGGATTGCCACGGTAAGGTCGTGGAAGATTCGGTTGGTAAAGCGAGTTGAACCGCTGTCTTCTGCAGCTGCAACGAGTGACTTGAACACAGGGTCGTCAGCCAATGGATCGATGTAACTTGCGAGTTTCTCTTCTGCGCCATAGGCGTCGAGATCTGCTGCGGTCTTAGCCCGTGCAGTCAAACGTCCCTTTCGGCGCTTGTAGGAAACCTTGGTTGTAGGTCCGGTGTTTTCGCTGTTTGAATCGCCACCTTTCTTGCTTGCTGCATCGATGATGTCCTTCATCTTCGCAGCTGTTGCTGAGTCGGTTTCACACAGTTGAGCGATTTCTCCAGCGGCGAGGATTTTGACATCGTCCCACTTCTTGTCATCAGCAAGCGTGTGCGCAAAGTTCTCGGCAATGCCCAAATCCATGAGCTTCTTCTTGGTTGCACTCTTTACGACCATCAGACGTCACCTCCATCGCTTTCAGCAGGTTCACCATGTTCGAGGTCATCTGCGTCAATTCGCTCAGTGGTTGGCTCGTATGAATCACGAGCATCGAGGGTTGCACCCTCGGTTCCAAGCGCTTCATCAACAATGACGTCGATGTTGAACGGAGAACCGTGCACACCACGGGAAGGGTCAATGCCGTCTTCACCGTAGCTGAATTGAATGATTCTGTTGGCAGTGTTTCGGACGGACAGCATGTCGTCGTCGTAGACCTTGAGGTCGTCCATTGCGTTGATCAGTCGGCGTTGCATGTAACCGGACTTTGCAGTTCGGACAGCAGTATCGACCAGGGACTCACGACCAGAAACGGAGAGCATAAAGAACTCCGTAGGCTCAAGACCACGCTTGAACGAACTCGAGATGAAACCACGGTCGGCAGCAGCACGTCCACCACGGCGGAAGTGAGGCAACACACGCTCGTTGTATCCACGCTCTAGACGCTTTCCACGAACCTTTGCTTGACCAATCGAACCGGCCATCATGTTCAGGTTGTCCATGGAACCACGGGCACCAGAAATGGCCATGTTGACCGCAGCGTTGGTTGAACCAGATTGAGCGAGTTCGTCCTTTGCCACGTCACCAGCTTGTTGCTTACCTTGGTCGAGAATGACCATGATGTCTTCTTCGAGGGTTTCGCGAGCGGTTCGACCTGGGCGGGTATCGTAGCCACGGCCGTCCTTACCGAACTTGCCGAGGGCTTCTTGAACCAGTTCACCAGCGTCCACGTTTGCCTTGATGATTGCATCAAGTGCTTCGGCACTGAGATCTTCATCGTCAATACCGGTTGTGAAACCAAGCGAAGTGCACGCAGCAATCGAGAGTCGAGTGAACTCGTCAAGGAAACGAGCACCTTCTTCTGGACCGTTGGTTTGAACGATAGCGTCGAGCAATCGTCCGTCTTCTGCACCAATGGCACGCTTGTCGAGGGTTCCTTCGACCTTACCGTCCTTGACAACGACTTCGTCGTTGGAACGGCTACGGAATCGCAGGTGGATGTTGTCGGGGATAATCAGCGAGATGATGTCCTGGCCACGGAAGCATTCCTTGCCGTTAGCGTCCTTGACAATCTCTGGCAATCCGCCTTCCCAGTTGATGCTACCAAGCATCTCAAGGCCGTGGCGACGGCTGATGAGGGTGCCAGGGCGTGACAACAGGTAAGCTCCGGAGATGTGGTCGTGGATTCCACCGATCACAGCACCGCCGTAGCGAGGTGTGAGGATGTGCTCCTGGACACGCATCAGAATCTTTGCTTCTGCTCGTGCTTCTTCGGATTGAATCACGTGCAGGTTCATTTCGTCGCCGTCAAAGTCAGCGTTGTATGGGGTACACACAGCCAAGTTGAACCGGAAAGTGTGACCTTCCATGACTCGAACTTCGTGAACCATCATCGACATGCGGTGAAGCGAAGGTTGTCGGTTGAAGATGGCGACGTCTCCGTCGATCAAGTGCCGCTCGACGAGCAGACCTGGCTTCGGGTTACCGTTGCGATCAATGGTGGACAAGCGATCTTCGACTCGTGTTCGGTCGCCCCATTCATCTTCAGGGCTGCCACAGTGAGGGCAGGTGACCTTGAGGTGCTCTGGAAGCGGTTCTGGGTGAGCCTTGTCGGCTTGTGCCAAATCCCACATCCAGCGGTGGTGGAGCTTTGCCCGTGGGTCATCCTCAGGGAGGCGGTGACCATGTTCGTCTTCGCCTCGGAGGTTAGCAAGGGTTGCGTTGTCGTCAACGATGTAGGATGTTTCTGTCGTTCCATCGGTGGCGATGCTGATTTGTGGCTTGATGACCAAACCAGGTAGGAAGTTTGGTGCTGGAAGCACGGAGTGGAGGTCGAAACGAGTGGTGGTTTCATCGTTGCACTCAGGGTTGTGGCATCGGAATCCAGCGTTGATCAATCGGCTTCGTTGATTGATACGGACACGTCGGCCGTCGCCGCGGATGATGTAGTTCACACCAGGGTGGACATCAGGACCACGGAGGATCATTTGACGCATTTGCTCACGGTTACGAGAGGTCACACGGATCGGTACGGTCAATTCCTTTGCAATCTTGGTTGGCACACCGACTTCGTTCACGCCGAGGTATGGATCTGGGGAGATCACAGACCGAGCACAGAAGTTGACACGCTTACCGGACAAGTTGCTTCGGAATCGTCCTTCCTTACCTTTCAGTCGCTGAGTCAGCGTCTTGAGGGTTCGTCCGGAGCGGTGACGTGCTGGTGGGATACCAGAGGTTTGGTTGTCGAAGTAGGTCGTCACGTGGTATTGGAGAAGTTCCCAAAGGTCCTCAACAATCAGTTGTGGAGCACCGGAGTCACGGTTTTCACGAAGTCGCTGGTTGATTCGGAGAACGTCAACGAGTTTGTGGGTCAAGTCGTCTTCGGAGCGGTCACCACTGTCGAGGGTAATCGACGGGCGGACGGTGATTGGAGGCACGGGGAGCACCTTCAACACAATCCACTCTGGGCGGTTTTGCTTGTCCATTCCAATGAAGATGAGGTCTTCGGATGGGATTCCACTGAGCCACTCACGGACGTCACGAGGGTTGAGCTTGCGCCATCCTTCGTCCTTACCGCTTTGGCCCTTTGCTTCCTTCTTTTCCTTGAAGGTCGTCGGCTTGTCAAGTGCAATCTTGCCTTGTGCTTCACCACAGTGCATGCAGACACCACGGCTGGTGCCGGTGGTGACCTTCTCAACTTCCTTGATGATCTTGGCGAATTCTGTTGAACCGACACCGTGCTTCACGATGATGTCGCGGATTCGGGTTCGGAAGTAATCCTGCTCAGAGAGTTCAGGGTTTGATGGGTGAGAACCGTTTTCCTTGTGGAGCAATATGTTGCTGCACTTGCTGCAAGTTGCCTTGAGCGCGGTCTTGATGAGGTTCACGAAACCAATGTGCATGACTGGAAGTTCGAGTTGAATGTGACCAAAGTGACCGGGGGATTCGTCGTACTTGCAGTTGTCAGTCGGGCAAACCAATCCAGGTTCAATAACACCCATGTGGGGGTCCATCAAACCTTGGCGGTAGGCGTGTCCGTCGTCCTTGTAGGTGTCTGCAGTCTTCACTTCGACAGCGGACATCTTGCGGATTTCAATTGGGTCCATCAGTCCGAAGCGAATTTGTGCAATTCGCTTTGGAATCATTGTGCTTTTTTGGCTCATCTTCGGTCCTCCAGTTCGAGTCTCATGGCCACACCTAAACTCTTCATCTCATCCAAAAGCAGCTTGAATGCGTACGAGGTTTGCACCTTGTACACTTCAGCACCGTCGCCATGGATAGGGCTGACGTAGGTTCTTCGCTTTGGATCGTACCAAGCGATGTGTCCAGATTGAGCGCAGACGTACATGTCAATACCATCGGATTCGTCCAAGAGACGGTCCTTGATGACCATTGAAGCACCGTGAGCGATGAGGCAGTCACGTTCCATTTCACCGAATCGTAGACCACCTTGTCGAGCACGACCTTCAGTCGGTTGACGGGTGAGGATTTGAACACGGCCACGGGAACGGGCGTGAATCTTCGAAGACACCAAGTGGTGCAATCGTTGGTAGTAGATGCAACCAACGAAGATTTCAGCAGGATAGACTTCACCAGTTTCACCGTTGATCATGGTTTCACGACCGGTGTGAGCCAATCCGTTTCGGACAAGACCGTCACGTAGACTGCCTTCCTTTTCTCCACGGAATGCGGTACCATCAATTCGGCGTCCTTCGAGGGCGCCGACCTTACCACCAATCATTTCCAAGACGTGAGCCACGGTCATTCTCGACGGGATAGCGTGCGGGTTGATGATCAAGTCAGGCACAACACCGTCAGCGGTGAAGGGCATGTCCTCTGGGTCAACAAGGCGTCCAATGACACCCTTTTGTCCGTGTCGAGAAGCGAACTTGTCACCGACTTCCGGAACCTTGTGGCTTCGGACCATCACTCGGACCAAGCGGCCAGAGTCGAGGGATTCTGTGACGTAGACGTTGTCGACCCATCCTTTCTCACCGTGGCGAACAAGCATGGATGATTCTCGGCGTTCTTGGGCGAGCAAGAATGCACCGCCAGCGGATTCTTCGAGGAAACGAGGTGGGCTGGTCTTACCGACCAACACTTCGCCACCGATGAGTTCCTTCTCAGGCAACGGCAATCCGTCAGCTTCGAGGTGTCGGTAGGCTTCTTCAGGCTTGAGTCCCTTGACTTCTTGGAGGGAACTGCCTGGTTTTTCGATTTCTTCAACTTGGCCACCTGGGAACCTTCGGCGTTCAGCGTTGTAGGTTCGGTTGAAGGTTGAGCGGCCGAGAGCACGGTCCACTGAACCACGGTTCATGATGACAGCGTCTTGCATGTTGTAGCCGTGCAAGGACATGATGGCCACGATGAAGTTCTGTCCACCAGGACGGTCGTCGAAGTGCGTGGTCTCCATAGCGTTGGTTCGAGTGATCGAACGGTGCGGGTAGTGGAGGATGTGCGCACGTGTGTCAGGTCGCATTCGGTAGTTTGCACTTGGAAGACCCAAGGATTGCTTGACCATTGCTGTTCCACCAGTAACACGAGGTGTGGAGTTGTGTTCTGGGTATGGAATAAGCGAAGCACAGACACCGAGAACGAGTTGTGGATCGATTTCGCAGTGGGTATGGTCCTCGGTGTAGAGCAAGTCAACATCGAGGTTTGCAATTTCCCATTCACCATTTGGCATGCGAACTCGGGCCTTGATGGCAGCGACGGTTGCGCCTGGTTCACCAAGGTTGGTCCACTCAACGTTTTCATTGGTGAGTGGGCGTCCTGTGAGCGGTCCGCTTTCCACGTTCTCTGGGAGGACGAATGGACGAGGTGCGATGAGCAAGTCTTCTTCTTCTTCAGCGTCGACCCATTCAACGATGCCTTCGTTGACGAGTTGCTTGAAGGTCATCTCGCCGGAGCGGAGGGCTTCGAGGTGTTCACCGGTCAAACGAGGTGCACCATCATAGAGGATCAACAATGGACGCAAGATACGTCCTTTGTCGGTGTTGATGAAGATGTCTTTGTTCTCTCGGTCGTATCGGATGGAAACTTCCGCAGGGATGGTTCCACGTCGGCGAGCAGACTTGAAGTGGCGAACCAAGTTCTTTCCGTTCTTGTGGATACCGTAAATGTCACCGTTGACGTGAACACGGTCACCCGAGGTCCAGTCGTCCGGTTCGAAGACATCGAGTTCATCGAGTTGTTGTCGAACTTCAATTTCGCTGATGTGTTCGGAGATGTCAATCATTTGTGCGGCGTTCTTCACAAGTCCACAGTTTTGACCTTCAGGGGTCTCGTTAGGGCACAATCGGCCCCACTGTGTCGGGTGCAGGTCACGTGCTTCGAAGTGAGGTTGGCTTCGAACCAGAGGTGATGTAACACGGCGCATGTGCGATAGAGATGCGAGGTAGGTGGTTCGGTCGAGCAGTTGGCTCACACCGGAGCGGCCACCGACCCAGTTTCCTGTTGCCAATGCGTGCATGATCTTGGAGGTGAGAACGTCAGGGCGCAAGCAGGAGGTGATTTTCAGCTCTCGCTTGCGGTTGTGGTGGCGCTCAAGTTGATACTTCAGGTCACGAGCGAGTTGTCCAGAGGACACACGGAACAAATCTTCCACGAGGTCACCTGCGAGACGAACACGCTTGTTTGCGTAGTGGTCCTTGTCGTTTGGCTCACGGTTAGTGAGGGCCATTTCGAGCACTTGACGAACAATGCGACCAAGGAAGATAGCCTTCTTCTTACGAGCGGTTGGTTGGTCACCCAAGTGAGGAAGAAGTTCACGGTCGAGCAGTTGGTTGACCCGTTGCTCTCGGTATTCACGTTGTTGGCCGGCTGCGAATTTCTTCTGCAACCATTCGTGGGCCTCGTCCTTGTTTTGCACGGAGTACTCTTCGTTGTCATTGACTTCGTTGAGGTTGGCGACGATGTACTTGAACGTCTCAGTTGGTCCAGCGATCGCTTGGAACACTTCTTGGTCGTTCTCGATGCCGAGGGCACGCATGAGGAGAACCACGGGGATTGCGGTTGTTCCGGCTGTGCTGATCTTGACCATGAGCATACCGTCACGGCGCTTCTCGACGTTGAGGGGCTTGCGCATACCGTCTTTCTGCGAGAAAATCTTGGCGACTTCGGTTCGCTTTGCGTATCGCTTGTTGATTTCAACAGTGACACGGTTTGGTGCGAGGTCTTCCATCGAAATGAGGACACGCTCGGTACCGTTGATGATGAAGTAGCCTCCTGGGTCAAGAGGGTCTTCGCCCTTCTTTCGCAACAGGTCATCCCACAATGCGGAGTCTTCGGTGGAGGTGGTCGGGTACAATTGTCGGTCACCAGCAATGTGTCCAGCGTGCAGGTTGCATCGCTTCGAACGGACCATGATAGGCATGCTACCGACTTGCACTGCTTCTTCCTTGGGCGAGCGGACACCGTTTCGGAAAATTTGGAAGTCGATGGTAACAGGGGACATGTAGGTCAACTTGCGCAGACGGCATTCCATAGGGGTGGATGGGTGTTCTGCACCGTTGGCTTCACGGATAGTTGGTTCGCCAAGTTGGATGTTCTTGAGACGAATGGTGATGTCTTGGTCGACAACGTCGAGCTTGATGAAGCCGCCATCATCGTCGTCAATTTCCTCGTCGGTTCCAACGCGGATGTTTCGAATGATTTTCTCCATTCGAGAGAGGTTGTTATCACCTGCAGGTATGCAATCGTCGTACGATGCAAGTTGGTGGTTGACAAGGCTGCGTTCTTTGAAAAATGATTGAATAATTTCTTGCATGATAATCCCTCCTCAGTTACCCTCCACGATCAGGCGGTAGGCTACAGATCGTCCGGCCGACGGGGATTGGCGGACGACTTTCAACACACGGTCTGCGATCCAACCGGCGGCGAGGGGTTTGTGGTCTGGGTCTGCTGCAAGACGAGCGTGGTCTTCAGCTTCTGCGACTTCCTTGATGACCTGAACAACGGGGTCGGTGATCAAAATCTTTGGAAGAAGTTCTTTGGCAAGGCGGTCTTCACCGGTTTCATCATCAGGTTGAACCATCTTCCATGGGCTGAGTGCCTCACTTTCGACCTCGAACTGTTCTTCTTCGCTGATGTTTGCAGCACCGACAAGTTCCTGGTGGGGGACCAGTACGTGGTTAAGTGCGTTGAAACGGAGGGTGATTTCTGGTCGGTCAAAGTCGTCAATAGCCTTTGAGCGAATGGTGATTTTCTTGCTCTTTTTCGCAGCACGTCGGCGGGAACCTTGCTCTGCGATGATGGACATGGTGCTGATGAATTGCTCGGAATCCTTTGATTCACCGAGGGTGGAGGCGATTTCGTCCGAGGACATGGCCTTGATGTCGGTCATGTTTCGATCGGTAGCGAGTTTGTGTGCAAATTCCTCGGAGACGCCGAGTTCCATGAGTCGCTTCTTCGTTGCGCTTTTTACTACCATCCAAATTCCCCGCTCAGCCCTACACTGCAGGCCCAGAAGCTCAGTCAGGCGGGCCTGACGGGGTTCGAACCCGCGACCATCGGATTAAAAGTCCGACGCTCTACCTGACTGAGCTACAGGCCCAATAATGCACCTTGGGCTTTCTGCCCGACTTACCAACTGTTCATATAGGTTGCGGCGGCACTCACAAGAGCGTAAATCGACCACAGTGAATGGGTTTTATTGGATTAGCGCTGCTCCAAATCTTGCGACAGTGGCGGGGTTGCACGGTTTTGCTTGAGCGGATAGCAATATAGCCAATGCACAACTCGGCCATTTTGGGGCAAGTCATGGAAGAGGGTATCTTTGATTTGGGCGACTCCGAAGCCGAAATCTCGCGCCTCGAGAGGCCGGCAAACCGGACCAATTGGTCCACCCCAGATGGCGTCATTCTCGATTTGATTGTCCCTCCCACCGTTTATCCACCCCGTGAGGACACAGATTTGCTGTGTCGGACAATACGAACGCTGGGTCCAGGCAAGGGTCAACGGTGTCTAGAAATCGGTTCAGGATCAGGTGCAGTAACCTTGTACGCCGCCAGCCTTGGCTATCGAGTTCGGGCGTGTGACATCAATCCATACGCCGTAGCATCCACCAGAGAGAACGCAAAACGCCTGAATCTTGAGGTTGAGGTTCACGAGGGTGGACCCGGTCCAAATGAGGACGGTTCTGTGGCTCAATGGGCAGGGAAAAAACCTCATGACCTCATCGTGTGGAATCTACCCTACCTCGACGAAGAACATGTCCAAGGCGATGTGCTTGGACCAATGGAAGAAGCAGCGCTTGTCGACACCGATCAAAAGGGTCTCGTATCAAGGCTAATGGCACAAGTAAAGAAAAACTCACTTTTGACCAATCAGGGGATGATTCTCCTTCTTGTTGGCGGCAATTCCAAAGGGTCAAACGCCGAGAATGAAGCACAACGTCACGGGTTCGCTGCAAGATGTGTGGCGACCCATTCGTTTGAGGACGGCGAGACGTTGAGGATCATCGCTCTTTGGACCCCATACGCTTCTTCCAAAATCCACCAACACGATATTGTCGATTCGACCAATCAATTGGCCTTGGACACAGGGGAGCAAGAAGGCGATCTGTTCCTAGCACGCCGACAAAGTGCTGGGCGTGGACGCAGAGGGCGAACATGGTCAAGCGAAGATGAAGCGTTTGCCGGCTCTTGGTTGTTGAGAAAGGGGCGCTCCTTTGATCATCCCGGGCTCGTTCAAATCTTGAGCGGGTATGCGGTGTATGTCACCAACAAACTCCTCGGTGCATCCGAAATGAATATGGCTTTGAAATGGCCGAATGATGTCTACATAATCCAAAACAAGTTGGTCGGAAAGGTATCTGGAGTGCTCGTCGAAGGAAAAAGCAAGGGCAATTCGAACACCGTCGTTGTGGGCATTGGTGTAAACTTCCAAGGTTCATTAGCCAACAAACAGGCGTTCCCAATCGCCTACCTTGGCCGTGAGATTGAAGGTGTTCATCGCGATGAATTTACCTCAACGCTCAATGCAGTTATGGCTTCATTTTTCGAACACAGAAAGGGGATTAAACCACCGGTTTTTGAGCGCCACATACCAGCCCTTCTCGCCCGCTTAAAACATGGAGAAAGTATTCTTGGACACCCATACTATAGAAATCAACAGTGGGTGATTTCTGACCTCGATTCACAAGGTAATTTGGTGATTGAAAACGGCGATGGAAAACAAGCCATAATCACCGATGGTGAGGACATCCATTGGCCGAACCTCAAAAGCGATTAATCTTCCAATTCCGCATCGATAGCGCCGTCGTCTTCAAGCCCTCTCTTGTAGAGTCCGAAGATAATGCAAGCAGCACCAATTGGATAAGGTAAGAAATCAATTTTCGTGTTCCGATCGACATCGACAAGAACTTCACCTTGCCCCGTTTCAAAGACGATGTTGTAGGTGTAAAAACCAGCTTCTTCCGCCTCGAAAAGGAATTCAGCATCCTCGCCCTCGCTCAGAGACCCATCGGCTGAGAAAACTTCTTCATTTGCTTCATCGTAAACAACAATGGTAAACGTCGAGGCGTTGATGGCGTTCAGGTTGAAATTGATGCTGTCGCTTTTCAGCATTGACGCACCGCCCTCTTTGCTCTTGGCATCCCCGTCCAGTGAAGTTGGGGTGACCCATACATGCATGATGAGCCCTCCGAGGAGAATGCTCATTCCGATGAGCAGAAACACATCGCTCATTTTCATGCTTGGAGCCGCTCCACCACCAGCCATGACCCTGCGTGCTGGTTGTGCATCAAGAAGATGATGGTCAGCGTCGCCGGGGGGGCTTTACGAGCGCCATTCGTTCTCGAACGAGCCGGATTTTTCCGCTTGAAGTGATGCTCTGGATTGACAGAGAGGCAAGTGCATCTTCTGATTCTATTTTGCTCCGCACATCATTGTAGATTTCATGAGGCACCTGTAGAATACCGTACGAACGAGGTTCAAGAGAAGATTCACTGCCGTAAAGATGGAGCGAAGTTTGCGAGGATTGATCTGCCGTTGCATCGTGAAAGTCCATCAATCGAATCTTTGCATCATCATCAAGGCCCACAAAAGCGCTTGTTATGGCATCGGTGGCCTTTGAACGAGACGAGATGGCTGACGGAAATGCCACACCCAACCAACGTCGTTTTCCCCGAAGAGCCTTCGATAACCGCTTGGCCATGAAAACGGGGAAACCTTCTCCTTCAATAGATTTGAGCGTCAACAGGGCCATAACATGAAAACAAAGGAATCCTTGGTCGGGACCGTGGACACAAACCAAGAGGTCTCACCCGCCCCGGACAACGAGGAAGAAGTTGGACAGGGACTCGAACAACTCGCAGCGACTGATTCGTCCATTTTGGGCCTGATTCGAACCCTGCTGTCGTTCAAAACTCTACCCCATGTCGTCGCCCTTGTCCTCTCTTCAGTCTTCCTTTACGCCTTGGCCAACAGTTCGCCTGGAATGGCTGCGGTGGCGTTTGCTTCGCTGGCCATCGGCTATTCAGTCACAGCGATGTTGTCCTCAATCGAACGCATACGAAGTTGGACCCAACTCTCTGAATGGGGAGAAGAACGTCCCAATGCCCTCAAGCGACTGGCATTCAGTTTCAGAATCCTGATCCTGCCCTATTCTGTTGCGGCGGTGTTCTTCCTGCTGTTTGTCATCTTGACAAGCGAATCCGCACCTGATGTGCTGGCCCTGATCATGGCGAGCCTCTTCGTGGTGTGGGCTGTTGCTCAGGGCCGTTCGTTTGGTGCATGGGCTTCCGCCCAATCAGCAAAAGGTAGCCCCAAAAGTGCTGCAACATCCGGTCAAGGCTACGTTGGATTAGCGGTGCTCGCTCTCGGTGTATTGGGATTCAGCGGTGCCGCAATTACGGTGTTTGCATCGATTCACAAGCCAACCGATATCGCCCTCGCCCAACATCCAGACCTGTTTCCTTTCATTGGACTGTCACTGCTGGTCTTTGGGTTGATGAACGCAGCGACATGGAAGGTACGAACTGAGGCCATGAAGAACCGTTCATTGCGCCGATTCCATTTCAAGTGGTCCATTTGGATTCATCTCTTTGTCACATGGCATTTGCTCACAGTCTACCGTCATGCATTCATGGACATTGGTGACTTAGAAGTGTACTTAGAAGAAATTGCACTCATGATGTTCACGGTGTTTATGGGAATTTGGTCGTTAACCTCGAAGGGGTTCGGAGCCAAATTCAAATTGCTTAACACCGAAAATGCTCTGCCATGGGGTCTTGCATTTGGCTATGCCTATGCAGGCAGTGTGGCAATGATCAGTGCTGCTGTCGGTGATCTCCGCATGGTGATGATGCTCGGCCACATTATTGCTGCGCTGACAGGCGTCTGGATGCACAGGTCAATCATGAAAAGCGTCATTGTGCGTCATCAAGATGAACTTGAAATTCAACACATTGTGGCACACTCCGAGGCAGCAAACCCTGCCCAACAACAACCAGAATCAAACGAACAGGAGCCAGAACCTACTCTACCAATCGATGAGGCAGAAGACAACTGGAACGAGCATCTTGATGGCGACTGGGAAAAACCCAAAGACATTGGATTGAAAGCCGATGTGGAATGGGAAGATGTCATCAACATCGATGATTAATCGGATGGACGAATGCCAGCGAGAAGGGTCACCACGCGAATTGTGTCTTCGAGGTCTTCACTGACCCTCGCACCCAAAATCACCTGTGCGTCATCGTCCAAAGCATCCGTGAAAATATTGGCCACAGCATCCACTTGGCCAATGGTCATGCCAAGCCCACCTTCGACCTGAATCAGACACGCACTTGCGCCACCAACATCCAGCGCAGAAAGCGGCGCCATCATCGCAGACTGAAGGATTGATTCAGGATCATCCGGACGACCACTGCCCACAAGCATGGTGGCTTCGCCTTCCTGGTCGACAATCGCACGTAAATCCATCAAATCGAGGTTGATGAGGCCCATCTTCATCAGGGTTCGAATCAATCCATCGACCAAATCCTCAATCCATTCTGCACCCATTTGCCATGTCTTACCCTGTTGCCTCGCTTGACGAGCAAGGCGATCGAGGGAAAGGCGAACCGTAACATGAGCAATATGTTCCAACCGCTGAAGACCCAAACGGGCTATTTCTGTGCGTGTTGCCTGAACTTCGAACGGCATGGCAGCAACTGCCAGCACCAACGCACCTGATTGGCGAGCTTGGCGAGCAAATTCATGGGCCGCTCCTGTGCCAGTGCCGCCGCCAAGGCCAGTGAGTAAGATCACGAGTTCAACCGGTTCAAGAATGGTGTTAGCAAGGGCAGAATAGCCACGCATTCGTTGTTCAGCGAGGGGGGGTAAAGCCGCGCAACCCACTGAATCAAGGGTGTGACCTAAGCGCAGCAAATGAGCGCCGTCAGCGCCTTCAAAACTCACGTCATCCGCATCGATGAGGAGGACTTCGGCGTCGCTTGAGCAGCGCGATTGGGCACCTTTGGCCCAAGCACACCCAAGACCGCCGACACCGGCGATGAGGATTTGCTCGGCATCCATACGCGTTCGTTCACCCGATGCCACATGAACTTTGGCAACGATTGGCGCTCTGTTGGTCAGACATACCGAAGGTAGCGACGACGAGCATCTCGGGCCCAAGCATTGTCTGGTTCGAGCGCCAACACACGATCGTAGTATTCGATGGCCGTTTCAAATTCAGAAAGATGACGGCCGTAAAGGTGGCCCAGATTCGACAGCACTGGAATGCATTCTTCATCGCTTTTCAGCATCGAGAGAAGGAGTTTTTCAGCAGCACCAAGGTCGTTTCTCAGCATCTTTTCTTCTGCATCGTCAAGCATTTCGAGTTGTTCGGTGCTCAAATCGTAGATGTTGTCAAAGTTCGTCGACATGGGCTCACTGACCACTTGACAGTGCACCCCCTCAAAGAACCCTTCTCCCTCTTGATGCAACTTCGGGGGAAATCCTCGAAACTCTTGGGACTCTGGCCGAAAGCGATACCCTCAATAAGGGGTTCGAAATTCTCCAAAAAACGGCACACTGCAAGGCCACTAACCATCGGCTCTGCTGGTAATGTTTAAGGGGCACTTGCGAGTCGGTTGATTCACATGGGTGAGGCTATGCAACGCGAGTCGATTTCTTCACGGACCGGTCTGGTTGCCGGACTCATCCTTTTGTTGCTTTTGCCCGGGCTTGTCACATCGTACCACACAGGTATCGGTGGCGAACAAAGCAACGCTGGCGAAACCATTGACGACGTGGCCAAAGAAGGGTGCCTGTGCCACAATGGAGACTCTGATAACTCGGTCCAAGTCATCCTTGACGATGTCCCATTCGGATGGGTTGGTGGCGAAACATACACCATGACCCTCCAACTGATCGGCGGCCCTGCTGCAACTGGAACCTACACTGCAGGGTTTGCCATGCGGGTGTCCACCGGCGTGCTCGGCGGCGAAGAAGTCCAAAATTGGGAAGAAGACCCAACCACGCTCACTCACACCGAAGCATCCTCGGATGGCGAAGAACGCCACTGGGTCATCACCTGGCAAGCCCCAGCCTCGGGCGAAGGGACCGTCAACTTCTGGATCACCGGTAACTCGGTGAACGGCGACCAACTCCCCGGCGTGGAAGACAAGTGGAACCAACTCCTGTTTGCTCTCCCAGAGGGTGACGACACCACCGATGCGCTCGGCACCCGCACTTTGTTTGCAGGCGACGGAAACGTCAGTCCTCCAGAACCCGGGCACCATGGCGTGGATTTGCACCACATGGGTGCAAAACTCCGCGCTCACTGGCTTGGACTGCTCGGATTTGGAGCGGTGTTGGCTGTTGTCGCTTTTGCTGGCTTGCTCCTCAGGTACAGCTTCTCCACTTCCTACGTTGGGCGCTCAAACCAATTGCGTCTCCGCTACAAATTGATGCGACGAGGTGACCAGTGATGGACGATACAATTTCCACCTTACTCCGCGGCGTAGCAAAAGGCAAGATCAGCGTAGAAGACGCTCGCAAGGCCCTCGAAAACGCCACCCTCACCGAAGAGGAAATGTTCACCGCCATCGACCACGGTGTCTTCAACCCTGCCGAACCGGGCACCATTGTCAGTGCATCACTTGCCCCATCTGGTGGCTCTTACCTGACCATGATGTTCTTCGTCTGGGGGATCTTCTGGTCGTGCTATTGGACCTTCTCGATGATTTACGGCTTGGCCAAAGGATGGGACCAACAACAACTCGCTTACCACCTCGCCATCATGCTCGTGACCCTCTGCATGATGGGCATGGTTTACCTCAAATTCGTTCTGCCTGACACCATCATCGTCAAGCACGCTCAAAACAAATTCATTCCAGAGCACACCAAAGATTGGAAGGAGTACAAGTGGTGATCCATCATGGCACGTGAATACAACCTCAAACCCGCCGTCATCGATGGTGCTGTTTCAAACGATGCTGAATCGTCGTACATCAACCGACGTCAATTCCTCCGATATGGATTCAACACCGCAACCGGTGTCCTTGCTGCGTCTCTGGGCGTTCTCGGCTTCGCCTCCATCCTCCTCCCCCCAGGCGGCTCGAACGCTGGTGACCTTGGTGTCGTCTATTGGGCCAAAGGCCGTGAAGACGAAGCATGGTATGGCGCAAAGCACCTGCAATTGATGACAAAGACTGATTTCGTGGAAGAAGCAGCCAAGTCCAACACCGGAACCGCTGGTGCCGCAGGTATTTGGAACGGCGTTCCTGTCGTGGTCAACTACGTCAACCACTCCGAAAACAAAGACACACCAGAATCCAGCGGATTAGCCCGCTTCCAATTCATGGAAGGAATCGATGAAACTGGAAAGACCATTGGCCACTTCGAAGACCTGAGCGATGCAGACCCACGGATTTTCCCTTCCGAAAACCTCGTGATGATCTTTGGACGATGCACCCACTTGTGTTGCATCCCAGGATGGCAATTGGTGTCCAACTCGTTCACTGAAGACTCATGGACGCCCGGTGGCGGCGACGATGGTGGAACCAAGTTGTTCTGCATTTGCCACTCCTCACGGTTCGACCCAACGGCGCTCGAAATGAACACCAACCGAAACCGCTCGAACGGTGCCACATTCAACTATGCAGGAATCAGAAAAGCAGGCGGCCCAGCTCCTGTCGGCTTGCCCTTGATTCCAATTCAACTCAATGGTGATGTCATCGAAGGCATCACCGACTACATCGATTGGTACACATACTGCGACTGAGGTGATACAATGACAACAATGTTCTGGATTCTTTGGTTCTTTATTGCCTTCGTGATCGTTCTCGTGGCGTTGACGCTGCGAAAAGAAAACGACGACCTACCTCGTCGTGAAATCCTCCGTGCCGTCGAGTCAACCGGTAAGATGGGTTTTGCAGAACGGTTGTTCTTGTGGATCTTTTCGTGGCTTGACACTCGGTTCAGGCTACAAGACTATTGGAACATGTCCAAAGGCGCATACTACAACATGCACCGACAAATGCCATTGACGCACGCTGAGAAGTACAAGTTGCGCATCATTTGGTATTGGTACCCACTGTACTGCCTTGGTGGCATCTCTTTCCTTTCATTCATCATCTTGGTGATCACTGGAACCGTGCTCGGAATCTATTACGTTCCAGGTGGTGAAGGCGACCCATCCCCTGCTTACGCAAGCATGCAATTCATCATGACAGAACTGCCGTTTGGTTACATCATCCGGGCGGTCCACCACTGGGCGACGCACTTCATGGTGGCAAGCGTGTTCTTACACATGTGCCGCGTGTACTTTACCGGTGCATACCGCAACCCACGTGAACTCAACTGGCTCATCGGTGTTGCGCTCATGGCCCTAACCATCGTCTTCGGCTACTCCGGTTACCTTCTGCCGTGGGACTCGCTCGCATACGGTGCAGCAGTGATTGGAATCAACCTCGCAAATTCCAGCCCATTGGTTGGAAAGTACATCGCAACCCTCCTGTTCAGCGGGTCTGCGCTCACCCCACGAACCGTGACACGAATGTACTTCATTCACGTGTTTATTCTCCCAGTGATTGTGACCACTTTGATCATCATTCACTTATTCATTGTCTGGGTACAAGGCATTGCGGAGCCACATTGATCTTTGGAGGTATGAATTATGGGACTTATTGAGAATCTCGGCCGTGTTGCTTCTTCCTACATGGAAGAAAAGGAACAACTCCAAATCGCAGGCGAAAAGCGCGTACGCACCAGAACCGGTCACGGTTTCTGGCCGCAAGAAGTGCTTCGTGACTCGATCATCTTCGCCTTCATGGGTGCAGTCTTGCTGTTTTACGCTTGGTTGATCCCACCGCCACTGCACGGTGCTGCAGACCCGTACGCTCAAGCAGGATTCGTGTTCCCTGATTGGTACGTGCTGTTCTCCTACGGTTACCTGCGTTGGGGCGAATACCTACCGCAATTTACTGTCCCAACAGGTTTCATTGGTGAAATCGTTGGACAACCTGTGTTCCCTTGGAACGCTGCATGGTGGGGCGCTGCACTCACCGGCATCCCAGTCAGCATTCTCGCCCTCCCACCGTTCCTCGGTGGACGTGAGAAGCGACCTGTTGAAGATCCATGGTTTGCGACTGCGGGTGCAGTCTACTTAGCCCACATTTGGTTCATCTCTGTCTTTTCGATCAACATCTTCCTCGAGTTGTACGGGAAGAACAGATCGGATTACTGTAAGTTAGACAGTCATGGTGACCTGTTATGTGGAACCCGGGCACCGTGGTTAGCGGATGCGTTCAATTCAATCCCTTGGATGATGACTGGAGTGTTGGCTTGGATTTGTATTTACTTCATCGCTCGCGCCCTGCTGGTCAAGGCATGGGGAGCTGGATTCACACCAGGTCATGCGAAGCAAATCCTGATTGGCTCGCTGTTGATTTCCACCGCAGGAACCGTTGCCACATGGGACACCTATGATGATGGATTCTGGGACCAAGGCGGTCTTTTGACCATCAAAGGCCTGACGCACGATCTCTACCCCGAACTCGAAGCGATGAGGGGTCAACCGACCGATGTCCATGTCCATGACGTCAACGAATTTACCGATGACCGAGGATGGAGCGAGGATGGTATTGTCCCAACCACTGCATGGTTGGATTGGAGCATCTACCAGCCAGCACGGTACATTATTACCGATTTCACCGACGCCAACGGTCATCAAAACGCTGAGTATGGCATCAACGCTGCTGCAAATTCAACATCGTTTAACGGCGGTGCTGGATGGGTCACAGCAGGGACTTTCACCGTCACCGAAGACCTCAGCCACTTCCCTGAAGGCCACCACGAGAGCGTTGAAGCCCTCACCACAGACCTTTCTTGCGAATACCGAGCATCGGAGCGAAAAATCAACGACATCAACACCGTGAGTATGATTTCTTCGACATTGGTCCTCAGCGACAGCAACGGCAAGACCGTGACAAGTTTCGATGATTGTGCTGGCGCCACCCTCGACCTCTCAGTTGGAGAATACACATACGAATACACCGTAAGCGTCAGCGGTGCGTTGGCCTACAACGACAGCATTGTCACTGAAACGTCATTCGCTATTGCAACCTTCCAACCACTGCTTGTGTGGAGCGAAGATGCACCAGCCGCACTCGCTGGGCGAACCGTGGACCTCACCAACGACAGCCAGATGGCTCTCGGAGGCACGGCGTTTGCATCGATTGAGAACCCAACCTACCACACCAATCCAAAGGCGCTTGACGCAAAACTCACCTATGCAATGTTCATTCCTTGCCTAACCTTTGGGGCAGTTGTCTTTGTGCTCTTGCGGTCGATGGCTCGTGGCTATGAATTCGAGATGAACAAGTGCTACGGCTGCGATTTGTGCGACGATGCATGCCCTGTCCGTCTGTTCAACGGCGGTGACAAACTCAACATCATCTACAATTCATGGAACAATGAAGATGACGGAGTACCGCTGTATT
>Ga0228638_1000032_pt1 | contig 51707 bp, 30 predicted proteins | sample 48DmetaG_FD_182704 | JGI IMG/M metagenome (GOLD analysis project Ga0228638, IMG submission 182704) | Seawater microbial communities from Monterey Bay, California, United States - 48D | ecosystem: Environmental > Aquatic > Marine > Coastal | place: USA: California | collected 2016-10-31 | reverse complement strand
CGGCGCGACGACGACGCGCGACGGCGACGCGCGGCGCGCGGGCGAGGGCGCGCGCGAGCGCGAACGAAGACGAAGACGAAGACGAAGACGAAGACTTCGCGCGGTGGTTGGCGCGCGCGACGAAAGACGACGGCGTGGCGACGCGCATCGCGCTGACCGAGCGCGGACGCGCGTTCGGGACGCGCGGCGTCGAGGCGGTGCGGGATCTGGCGCCGGGAGAGACGCTGCTGCGCGTGCCCTGGGGGTTGGTGGTGGAGAGCGCGAGCGCGAGCGGCGACGACGACGGCGACGACGACGCGCGGTGGTCGTCCGCGATGGCGATGACGCTCTTGGAAGAACTGAGCGAGGGAGAGTCGAACGAACGCGCGGCGTGGTTGACGCGATTGCCGAGACCGGCGCCGAAGACGCCGGCGTTGGATTTCGACGACGAAGCGCTGCGGGAAATCGAAGACGAAAGCGTCGTCGACGAGGCGTTGGCCGTGCGGCGAGCGCACGAGCGCGCGCGCGAGGCGTACGGCGAGCGATTGGCCGCGATCGGGGCGACGGTCGAGGATTTGAAGTGGGCCACCGCGGTGGTGCACTCGAGAGTGTTCACGCGGCGAGACGGCGCGGCGGAGCGAGCGACGCGACTGTTGGTGCCGGGCGTGGACATGTGTAATCACGACGCCGCGCGCTTTAACGCCATCGTGCGCGTGGTGACGTCGCCGGAGACGTGTCAGGGAGCGGCTGCGACGGAAGAAATAGCAGAGATAGCGCCGTCGTCGACGATGGACAAGTTTTTCGAGCTCGTCGTCGACCCGGATGGCGAAACCGTGGAAGCGGGCGAGGAAATTTTAATTTCCTACGGCTCGTTCCCTAACGACGTGTGGTTGATGTATTTCGGTTTCATCCCGAGGGGTACCAACGTCAACGACACGTTCGTTATTTTCGAAAACGTCGACGAATTGGTCGCGCACGTCGCCGACGAGTTCAGGCGGGACCTCGACGCGACCACGCGGGCGCGCCTACGCGACGTCTTCGGCGACGACGCGCGCGTGAAGATCAAGGTGGACTCAGTCGACGAAAAATTGATCGAGGCGTGCGATGATGTTCTCGGTATTCCGTGGTTAGACGTCGTCGCCTCTCGATGCCGCGCGTTGCTCGTCGGCGGCCGCTTTCGCACCAAAATCAAAGACGACGTCGCCGCGCTCGCCGACCCGAACGTGTCCCCCGAAACCGCCCTCGCCGTAGAATTCCGTCTCCGCAAAAAGCAAATTCTCATCGCCCCGCTCGGGCAAACGCTCGAAAAGTACGGTTTTAGCGACTAGCGTAGAAGTTGTAGCCTCGCGAACGAGAACACCGATTGACCGCACGCCTCGACGCACCGAGCGTCGATCTCGCGCGCACCGCGCGGCACGCATCGCGGCGTTCGCGCGCGCGCGACCCCGTCCGCCGCGCGACGCGTCCACGGCGCGCGTCGCGAAGCCTCGGCGTTGTGAGTTGGAATTCTGAATTGATTCGAGTGGTGTTACGCCGACGCGCGACGCGTACACGCGCGCGAACGACGCGCTCGCGATGCCCGAATCGCCGGTGATCACGGACGCACCGGCGGTGGCGTTCTCGTCGCGAACGCTCGCGCGAAGAGAGGCCGAGTCGGGGTCGACGCCCGAGCGCGCCGAGACGACGCCGACGCAGTCGTCGCCGAGCGGCGAGCGAGACGCGGGCGAGGCTGGGGATAGTAAATCGAGCCCGTCGAAAGCATCTTCGCCGATGGACGCGATCGGGACAGACATGGATGGGTACGAAGTCGTCGCCGCGCTTCGTTGTAAAACGACTGGGGACGTTTGGTACGCGCGCGTCGATAAAGAGTTCAGGAGGAAGCACTACTATAATCCCGTCACGAAGGATCGCGAGGATTCAAAATGGCCGTCGTGGAAAACGATCAAAGATCCGAACGCACACGACGTGACGTCGGACTCAGAATCGGGAATCGATGACGGACGGAACGAGGGCGAATCTTTCGTGAGCTCGACGAACGGGCGTCGGTACTCGAAGTATTACGACAAACTGCGGGAAGAGTATTATTACGTCGACGAGGAGACGAATGAAACGACGTGGGATCACCCGGACGGCGAAGCGATGGAATTTATGCAAAGGTTCGTACCAGCCGCGTTCACGAGCGCGGCCCAAGCCGTCGCGCCGACCTTCAACGCGGTCGCCGAACGAACCGTTACGCACGAAGAACACGTCGAGTTGAAATTAGCCAAGATGTTGCTCGTAGAAGAGAAGTGGTTCGAGAAACAGCCGGCGTCTAAAAACGTGCCCGGGCGACCGGAAGTTTTTGAAGGCGTCTACAGCGAACGCGAACGGTTTTGGGATCCAGAGGCGGATACGTACTCGGTGGATAACAACGAGGGATCAGAGCACGGTATGGAGATTTTCGAAGAGGCGTACGAGGCCGAGGACGCGCTCGAGCGCTACACATCGGCGGTAGATTTGGCGACACCGGAAGACATGCGTCCAATGAACGTGGCGAGAGATTATTTTACCAATCTACTCCTCATCATGTTCGAAATGACGGAAGAGGAGCAGGACTTTGCGTTTGCCGAGAAGCGAGCGACGGAAAACACACGGGGGGTGCAAAAGTTTACTCACAAAGGGCATCGAGTCGTCGGCGTTCGACGATTGTCTCTTGAGAAAGCCCCTGAAATCGCTGACGAGATCCAATTTGAGAAGTCGCGCGCGAATGCGTCCGCGAAACTCTCCATCAAGCGATTACAGTTTGACCCAGACACGCCGGAGAACGTCAAGTCACTTTTCTACCGACGTCTCGCCGCGCCGATGGGCGGAATGTTCAGAGCCGCAACGATACTCCAGCGCGTCGACACGGGTAGCGATCGGCCGCATTTTGGAGGCGCTGGAAGTTCGATCGAAAGCGATAATGCGAGCGAAGCGTCGTCAACTGCCATAGCGAACGCGCCGAAGAAGGTTGCCACCGCGGGCGTCGGCGATGAACACGCGTCGGATCGTCTCGATTTCGACGCTTCCTCGAGCGGTAGCGATAACGCCGCAGACGACGAAAAGCAGCGATCGAAACCTCCGAAACGTCGCGGTTTATTCGGCAAACTCTTCGCGTCTTCTGAGTCGAAGCGCGAGAGACGCGAAGCGAAGAAGAACGCCGAGCAAGAACGCAAGAACGCCGAGCAAGAACGCAAGGACGAGCAGGACTTGCTCGCCAGCGGGTTCGTCGCCCCGTGGACTCGCGACCCTGAATCCGTGCGATTCTTACGAAAACCCACTTTCGACGAGACGACGTTACCCACGAGTCTTCGCGAAGTAGAACGTGTAAAATGAACGCGACGCGCGTGTCGACTCGCCGCACATCCGCGCTCGCGCGACGACGGGCGACGATGGCGTCGAGATCTGCTCCGACGCCGCGCGCGCTCGATTTCCGGCTCGAGCGCGACGCACGACGCGCTCGTCGTCGTCGTCGACCTCTCTCGCGCGCGCCGCACGCCGTGCGCGACGTCGACGTCGACGACACCGATGACGCGAACGAATTCGTTTTACGACGCCGCAGCGCGCTCGCGTGCGCGGTGTCGACGGCATCGAGCGCGTGCATCGCTCAGTCGTCGTTCGCTGCGCCCAACGGTGGACTTTCGGACGCGTGGGGCGCGATCACGGGCGCACCGAGCGATTTGGTTTTCCCTCGCGCGTTTGAGGGCAACTGGTTGACGACGAGTCGCACGGCGAGCGTGGACGCGCCGCTCGGCATGGAGTTCATTCGCGACGTCGACGCGTTTGAAAGATTGAAAGGAGAAGTGGACGCCACGGCGCGCGAACCATTCGTGTACCCGGTGCGATTCATGGAGAATGGACGCGGGGAGACGGTGTTCGATCGCGCGTTCAACGTCAGAGCGTTGGCGGAGGCGTCTCGAGGATCCGGAGGGAAGCGCGCGCTCGATGGTGAGATCGAATGGAACGTCGACGACCCGAATGTGTTGAAACTCGTCACCGGGGACGGTGCGAGCGTGTTTTATAAAGTCACTGCGCGGTCGAGCGACAGAGACGACGACGCGAGAACGATGACGACGTCCGAGCTCGCGCAAATCGTCGTCGACCGTGGTCGCGTCGGCGCCGAACCGCGCGTGAAATCGACGCGCATCGTCACAAAGTACAAGTGGCGCACGCCCGAGGAAGCGAAATCAGGTCCCCAAATCGTCGCTTCGCAAACCGTGTATGAATATTTGGTCGCCGTTGGCGGCGGCGAAGACGCCGACGAGACCTTCGTCAAGGCGCGCGGTCGCCCCGTCGAGGTCGACGTCTACCGCATCGCCATGCAGCCGTGGACGGAGGAATTTTTCTAAGTCTTTCATTTGGTTCACCATCGCGTTCGCCTTAGTCGCATCGCACCAGCGTTGTATTGTTTATTCTTTACGTTCCGCGACGCTGAGGGTTTCTCCGCGGTGAGGTCATGCCGCACACCATGTCGGGCGTCATCGCGCGAACGATCCGCCCCGGCGCGGCGGCGCGCGCCCTCTGGGCCCCTCGCGCGAGCCGCGCGTCGTCTGGCGCGCACGCCGTCGTCATCAGGCCGCGTCAGACGTCGTCGTCGTTCGCACGCGCCTCGGCGTCGGCGATTTCAATTGGAAACTTTAGCGCGCACGCGCGCGCCGATAAGGCGCGCGCGATGCCCGCGCGAGGCGTGCGGGCGCTCATGTCGCCCGTGTCGACGACATCAACGACGCGGGCGCGCGGGCGCGTCGTCAGGCGCTCGGCGGCGACGACGAGCGGGACGAGCGCGGCGCCGGCGACGAGCGGCGAAAGCGCGACGACGACGGCGCGTAAAGACGTGCCCACGTTTCAAGATGCGATTTTAAGATTGCAAGAGTACTGGAGCTCGCGTGGGTGCGCGATCGTGCTGCCGCATAACACGGAGGTTGGGGCGGGAACGATGAACCCGGCGACGTTTTTGCGAGCGCTCGGACCCGAGCCGTGGAATGTGTGTTATCCCGAACCCTCGGTGAGACCGGACGATTCGCGATACGGTGAAAATCCGAACCGCGTGCAAAAGCATACGCAGTTTCAAGTCATCTTGAAGCCGGCGCCGGAGAACGTGCAGGAGCTGTATTTGGGCTCGCTCGAGGCGTTGGGTATCGACACCGGGGCGCACGACGTGCGCTTCGTCGAGGATAACTGGGAGTCCCCGGTGCTCGGGGCGTGGGGGCTCGGGTGGGAGGTGTGGATGGACGGTATGGAGGTGACGCAATTCACGTACTTCCAGCAGTGTGGTTCGTTGAAAGTGGCGCCGACAGCGGTTGAGATTACGTACGGTTTAGAACGGATTTTGATGGCGCTGCAGGGTGTCGATCACTTCAAGGATATCGCATACAACGATATGATGACGTACGGCGAGATGCGCATGCAAGAGGAATATGAAATGTCCGTGTTCAACCTCGATCAGGCGAGCGTGGAGACGCACCGCTCGCGGTTCGAATTGGCGGATAAGGAGGCGCTTCGCATGCTTGAGGCGCGCCTTCCGTTGCCAGCGTTCGACAACTTGTTAAAGGCTTCGCACGCGTTCAACGTACTCGATGCGCGAGGAGCTGTCGGAGTAACTGAGCGTCAAAAGCTATTCGCGTCGATGCGCAAATTGGCGCGCGAAACCGCGCAGCTTTGGGTTGCGCGTCGCGAGGAGCTCGGGTATCCACTCGGCCTGTCGGAGGCGCCGCCGGCCAAGTCTCTCGTCGAGAACACCGGTGCGATCCCCACCGCACCGGCGGATTGCGTCATCGAGCTCGGCACTGAAGAATTACCACCTCAGGACGTCACGAGCACGTCTCGTCAGTTTCACGAAGCTGTCGATGCTTTGCTCAAGGCGGAGGGTTTGACGCACGCGGGCATTTCCGTCGGCGCCACACCGCGAAGATTCACGCTGAGCATCAAAGCCCTGAGCGCAGGCCAAGCGAACGTGGAGGAACGCGTGCGCGGCCCGCCGTTATCGCGCGCGTTCGAAGAAGACGGTACGACTCCGTCTAAGGCTGCCCAAGGATTTTGCAAAAAGAATGGCGTGGACGCCGGCGCATTGGAAAAAGATGGCGAATACGTGTGGGCCGTGGTGAAGAAGGAAGGACGTTCAGCCGTTGCTGTCCTCGAAGAAGCTTTGCCGAAGATTATCGCGGCGATCAACTTCCCGCGTGCCATGAGATGGACCACGAACTCGGAAGCTGCGTTCTCGCGGCCGCTCCGTTGGCTCTTCGGCGTCCACGGCGACCATCACCTGACGTTTGAGGCTCTCGGCGTGCACAGCGGAACGACGACGCGTTTGTTGCGCACTCGAGGCGATGTAACCGACACATACTCTGCGGCTAATGCAGCGGAATATCACGCCTTACTGGCGAAGGATTCGATCGTATCGAGCTTTGAAGATCGTATGTCGAGCATCTGGAGCGAGGCGAAAGCTGCAGCGAAAACCGTCGGCGGCGAAATCCCCGATAGCGCCGGCGAGGGCTTGCTCGAGGAAGTCGCCAATTTGGTCGAAGCGCCCAATTTAGTCATGGGAGATTTCGAAGAAGCGTTTTTGACGCTCCCAAAGGAAGTGTTGGTGATGGTTATGCGCAAACACCAGAGATATTTCCCCGTCGAAGGCGCGGACGGAGCGCTCAAGCCGCACTTCATCACCTTTGCCAACGGTTCTTGCGACAAAGGCGTGGTGAAGCACGGCAACGAGGCCGTGCTTCGAGCGAGGTACGAAGACGCTAAATTTTTCTACGAGACCGACCTGAACAAACCGTTGGCTGAGTTCAAGCCCGAGCTCAGTGGTATCACGTTCCAACAAGAACTCGGGAACATGTTGGAAAAGACTCAACGCGTCGAAGGCTTGGTCGCGGACGTCGCCGCAGCGCTCGGATACGGACCTGATGTCGTCGCTCCAGCCACGGTGGCGGCGGGTTTAGCGCGTGCAGACTTGGCGACGGCCATGGTGATGGAACTCACCGCGTTGGCTGGGACGATGGGCCGTCATTACGCGCAGAAAGAAGGCTTGCCCGCGAATGTGAGCGAAGCCATCTTCGAAGCGTGCTTGCCGCGAAGCGCGGGCGATGCCCTCCCGAGTACCCCAGCAGGGATCACTGTCGCCGTTGCCGATCGTCTCGACACTCTTATTGGATTGTTCGCCGTGGTCGGTGGCCCGAAGGCTTCTGCTGATCCCTTTGGTCTTCGTCGCGCGGCGTACGGCTTGGTTCAAACCATCGTGAATTCAGGAGCGACGTGTGATTTGCGCTCGCTGATCGAACTCGCTGCGGCGAAGCAACCAGTGGAGGTTTCAAATGAGCGCATCGAGGAGTGCGTGACGTTCATCACGCGTCGTTTGGAGCAATTATTCATCGACGCTGGTAACGATGTCGAGTGCGTGCGTGCCGTTTTGAAGGAACGCGGCGGCAGTCCGGCGCTGGCGAGCGCGTCCATCTCTGAGCTCGTCGCCGTGGACGGAAAGGCGCTCGAGACTTGCGTGCGCGTCCTCAGCCGACCAACCCGCTTGGTTCGAGGCAAAATGGGCGCCAACGCGGACTTGCGTATCAACGAAGCGAGCTTTGAGTGCGAAGAAGAGCGAGCTTTGCACGCGGCGTACGTCGCCGCTCGAGCCAAAATTGTCGACGGGTGCTCGGTGACCGATATGATCTCCGCCGTGTGCGAAATGGACAACGCCGCGACAGCATTCTTCGACAACGTATTTGTGATGGCGGATGATGCTGAGTTGAAGCGCAACCGCATGGCGCTGTGCGCTGCCGTAGCCAGTTTGCCGTCAGGCGTTTTAGATTTCGCCGAGCTTCCGGGGGGTCTATAGGAATTCATTAGCTGCGCGAAGCTTAGTGTGATATTATACATTTCATTCACATTGAAGATCTAAAGTACAACAGCTGACATGATGATTGTCGTTCATTTTTTGAATTAGTACAACAGTGGTGAAAGAATTTGTTGTAACAGCGGCGCGGGGAATTAGATCATCCGAACCGTGGTCCTGTCGACGGCGTCCGTCTTCGGCAAAGCGTGAATTTCGAGGTTCAAATCCTCGAACACAGACACGTCATCCGCCTCGTCCCAGCTTTTGTTTGGCGACAGAATACGCGTGCGGTTTACCTCGATGACGTCACCCATTTTCAAGGTCGTCGAGGATGCGTTTGCAGTCGCGATGGATTTTTTGTTGACGCGCACGCTCGAGACGCGGTAAAACTCACTCGATCGCGCCCCTCCAGGGACGTGCGCGTCTTCGAGCTTAAGATCAGCCAAGGTGGAGTTTTGCGCAATCTCGCGAACCGCCACAGCGCCGTCGACGACGGTGATGATGTAGTTCGGAGAGTCGTCTTCCACTTCGCACGACTGGCAAAAGCCCTCCTCCCGACTGTACGCACAGTCGGCGGAGTGCGTCGGGAACATGCAAGGTCGAAGCGCCGCACCGCAGTCCACGGCGTGCGCCACGCGCGCGGGACGAATCTTTTGCTGGTCATCGAGTTCGTTTTGCCACGTCAACATGAAGCGCGCCCACTGAATTTGCTGATCCACCTTGGCGCTCGTAGCCGATTTCTCGTGCTCCTTGTAACGCCAGTGAGCGGCGACGCCAAATTCTGCGGTTCTGTGCATCGAGGCAGAACGAATTTGAATCTCAAACGTGGTTTCGTTTTCGTCTCGAACGACCGCGTGCAAGGATTGGTACCCGTTCGCCTTCGGATTCGCGATGTAATCCTTCGACCTGCCTTCGACAGACTGGAAAGTCGACAGCGCGATGTCAAGCGTCTCTCGGCACGTTTGCTCAGACTCGGCGTCGTTATCGCCGTCGGCGACGATGATTCGAATGGCGCGCAAATCCATGATGTCTTCGAGCTTTTGGTTCTTGGATAGCATCTTCTTGTACACTGAATACACTGACTTTTGACGTCCGCACAAGTCGACGACTTGCGCACGGCGGGACGAGAGTTCTTCGTCGAGCTTGTTCAGCGCGGCGACGATTGACTCGCGCTGATCGAGCGTCTGAGACAGCTCTGCGTACGCTTGCGGATTCATCCACTTGAATGTTAGATCCTCGAGCTCGTTCTTCACGCTGAAAATCCCCAGGCGCGCGGCGAGAGGGGCGTAAATGGTGAGCGTCTCATCCGCGAAGGCTTGTTGCTGCGACTGAGGCGCGCTCGCCAAGTTGCGCATCTTTATCAGACGCGCCGCGAGCTTGACGATCACCACGCGCGCGTCTGTCATCGCAAGTAACATTGCGCGGAACTGCGCGCGTTCGTTGAAATCCAACACGCGCCCCGACGCCCGATGAAGCTTGGAAACGCGGTGTACTCGAGTGACGTCCTCGACCAACGCGACGACTTCGTCTGAAAATCTCTTGCGCAAGTCCTCCTTCGTGCTCGACGTCACGTCCAAGGTGTCGTGCAACAGTCCCACGGCCACGGTTTTAGCGTCCATACCGAGCTTAGCGAGCGTGATGGCGGTGTCCACGCATCGATCAAAGTGCGGTCCCAGCCCCGGCCCCGCGTGCGACTTGGCGGTGAAATCAAACGCCTCTCGCACCGTCGGCTCGGCGAAAATTTCCGGCGCCGTCGTCAACGCGCGGCGATACGCCTCGCTATCGAAGACATCGCACGTAAACTCACCCGCGAGTTCGGCGCGAAGCATCCCGATCGGCGGCTTCGCCGACGCGCGTTCGCTCCCCGCGCCTCCGCCGACTTGGAACCCAATCTTCACCGTCGCCGGCTCCCCGCTCGTCGTGCGCGTCAGCGGTGGATTCGCTCTCGACACGCTCGCCGGCGACGGCGGCATCCCAGGCGACACCGACATCGGTGACGATCGCAACGACGCTCTCGACGCCGACGCCGACGCCGTCCCCATCGTCGGCGGTCGTCCCGCGGGCGACCCGCGTCCCGCGGGCGAACTCGCGAGCGCGCCGTTCGCCCCCATGACGGACCCGAGCGACCCTGGGGAGTGGCCGTAGATCGAGTTCGCGCTCTCCCCGTGCATCGCCGTCGCGATCGGCGACGCGCGGCGCACGCCCGGCGACGATCCCAGCGCGGCGAACGGCGCCGTCATCATCAATCAATCAATCAAACTTCAAAAGTGTCCCTTCGGTGCGTGGCGACCGACCGCGCCGCGACCGACCGAGTCGTTGACGGTCGAACGGTCGACCGATGGACGTCGCCGTCCGACGACGCGCGAGAGCGCGCTCGAGTCCACGAACGCGCGTGAACGCACGAAGCGTAAATCTACGCGCGTCGTCGACGATCGCCAGCGCGTCGCGTCGCGTCGACCGCGCGCGAACGACGCCTCGATGGACGCGCAAGATGCCGCGCGAACGCGCGCGCGATTGGGCGAACGACGTCGACGACGGTCCGCGCGTCGACGCGGGACGAACGCGCGCGCGAACGTGCGCGCGCGCGCGTGAACGATCGCGCGATGCGATGCGACGCGACGAGTGACGCGTGTGTTGCGACGCGGTGCGTCGACGAATGACGCGCGCGCGCCACGCGCGTCACACGCGCCACGCTGGTGGGCACCCACACGGTTCCATTTTTAAATTGATGGCGATTTTCGTCGCGGTATACGAGACGCGACGTTTCGCGGTCGGTCGGTCGACCGGCGTCCGATGGGACGCGGGGAGAAAGCGCGGGAAAAAAATTGAATTTTTGTTCCGGTGGGACTCGGGACGAGTCGTGAATCGAAAAGGTATCTAGTTTCGAGCTCCCGCGGCGCGACGCGCGGATTCCGCGCGGGACGACGAGGCGCGGGCTAATCGATGACGTTATACAAGCTAAGTTTCGCGCGATGACGATGCGGCAGCGGTGAGGGGCGCGGCGTCGTCGCCGGCGACGCACGCGCGAGCGACGGTTTCGAAGCGCTTGGCGGCTCGGGCGAAGGCGCGCCGCCCGTCGCTCGAGGAGCGCTCGGCGCACCGCTCGAGCGCGTGAACGGCGATGAGAGCGACGACGTCTTTGGGGTCTAACGCACCGTCACTCGTGCGTGGGTGATCGGCGAGCGTCGCGCGAGCGCGGTCGGCGGCTTCGCGCTGCGCGAGCGCGAGCTGATTCAGCTGCTTTGAAGGTGAGTTCGCGAGAAGACTTTCGACGTGCGCCGCGACCGAGGCGCACGCATCTTTCGCCTCACGTCTTCGCGCGTTCGCCGCGCGCCGCGCCGGAGGTGTCGACGGATTCGCCGGCGGCGCGAGCGCCGCCGAAGACTCAGCCGGAGACTCCGCGCGCGCCGCGCGTTCACGCGCGAGCATCTCCCACGCCTCCCGCGCCTCCGCGCGCGCCATCTTCGCATCATTCGCCTCTTTCACGAGCTTGGCGTTCAAATCGTCGAAATCACACGCCGCCGTGGCGATGTACTTTTCTATCCGCGCCAACTGCGTCGCCAATCGGCGCGCCTTCGCCTTGGCCTTCCTCGCCTCCCGCCGCTCACGATCCCAGCGCACCAAGCTCACCACCGCGCGTATGGCCCACAACCACCGCATGCGCGCGACGTGCGCGTCCGTCTCCCCCAACGCGACCGTCAAATCCTCGACGTCCGCGACCAACGCCCTGGTCGTCTCGTCGCATCGCCGCGCCTCCGCGCGAGCGAACGCCGCCATCTCCAGTTCGCGCTCGATCGCTCGATCGCGCTCGACGACGAGCGACAGCGCGATCTCGTGACTGGACCCGACGCATCCGTCGGCCATGGCGCACATCTCCGGCGTGTTCACGCTCGCGACGGCGTACGCGTCCCCGTCGTCGTCGAGCGACGCCGTCGAGCGACCGGCGAATTTCGACGCCGGCGATGCGAACGACGTCGACGCGACCGTGTGATGGTCGTCATCGCGATTGAATGATAACGTCCCGAGCGGCGCGCGCCTCGGGACGTTCGCCATCGTCGCGAGGGACGAGGCGCGATGTGATGTTTCAAAACGCCGGTTGTTACCCCTCGCCGCGAGCGACGCTCGGCGGGGCGTTCGCACGTCACCCGAACACGCTCGTCGCGACGCCGTCGTTGCCGTTGAAAATGGAAAGTAGGTAAGCCGCCACGGATGGGTCGAATAACACCGACGTGAGGGCGGTGTTGCCGGTGAGCGCGGCGACGAGACGCTCGTCGGAGAGGCCCGAGACGTCGAACGCGCGCGCGAGCCTGTCGCGGACGATGGACGCGCGAACGTCCGCGTCCACGACATCGGATGACCACGATGACGTTGTTGATGATGCGTACATCGTCGCTGGTGGCGGTGGAGGAGCGCGTAACGGCGTGAATGCTGCGGCGACGACGACGTCGCCGACGCCGCTCGCGGCGGAGACGACGACTCGATCGCGCTGCCGAGTCGGTGCGGGCGACAAGGGCTCGATGTCGGACCAAATAACCGTTGGGTGAACGATATCTTCGAGCTCGGCGAGCGAGCGGGCGTCGATGCCTTCAGTTAGCGGCCGCGCGGCGTCGGCGTCGCGACGCGCGACGAGCGCGAAGAAGACGAGCGTGAAGAAGACGCGTCGCGAGACCATGATCGTGACGACCGCGCGGCGTGAGATGTGAAGGGTGTGCGCTTTCTCTCGTTTCACGCCGTCGCGCACCGCGCAGGAACGCCCGCGAGGCGCGAGATGACGCGTGTTCTTCGTTCTCGGGATATCAACCGACTTTCGTGAGTTTGTTGGTCCGAGAGCTCGCGTGCGCGCGGTTTCAAGGCGCGCGTCGCATTTTCAGCCTCGCGAGGGACAGCGATTCAGGGCCAGAGATCGTCGGATGCGATCTGACGCAGGTAAGCGTCGTCACGCGCGACGCAGTACTGCTCGTATCGCTTGTGTCTCGTTGTGCGTGTTGGCGTCTGTATCGAGTCGAAGGGTCGAAGCGACATCCACGGCGGACGCCGACGAGATTCAAGCGCACAAGCGCTCGTTGAAACAGTTTCTCGCACCAGTGCGATACTCCATGGTTCCCTTTCGCGACGCGTTGTACAATCTGGGTGAAGCCATCGTCGACCTGGCGTTGGTCCCGCACCAATTCCGCTGGGTGGACGAGATCAACGCGAGAGCCGCCGAGTACGCCGAGAATGATTACGACGAATACGAGACGGTCGCGAGCGAGTTCACCGACGTTAACGCTTAGATGAATGGTTGTACGTTTTAATGAAGCCAACATTTTACATGAAATCGTTGAATTATCCTACTCGTCGTCGCCGGCGATTTTCTATCCTCCCCTCCGCGCGCGCTCGCACTCAAACAATGTTTTGAAAAAGAATTCGATGTGTGATCGTGTGTGATCGATCGAATTAATCCTTCGCAACTTCGAGCTGGAACTTGCACTGCGCTTGCTTGTGGAACGTGGCGTTGATTTCGTAGACGCCGACGGCGGAAATGTCGGGGACGTCAAAAGCCTTCTTTTCCAACTCCTTGCCAGTTTGAGCCTTGATCGCTTCGACCACATCAGCCGCCGAGACGGAGCCGAAAATCTTGCCATCTTCACCCACAGTCTTCTTCACCACAAACTTGCCAATCGTCGTGAGCGCCGTCGCGAGCGCCTTGGCGTCTTGCACTTCCTTCGCCTTGGCCGCCGCCGCCTCGGCAGCCTTCGCCTCGAACTCAGCCATCAGTTCTTGGCTCACCTTGGTCGCCAAACCTTGCGGCTCGAGGTACGAGCGGAAGAAACCGTTAGAGACCTCGACCATGTCGCCCTCTTGGCCGACGTCGGACGTCTTCAAGAGCACCGCCTTCGTCTTCTTCGCCGCTCTCTTGTACGCCTCGACGACGAGACCGACGCGGCCGCTCGAGCGCGGAACCGCAGCCGTGGTCTTGGACGAAACCTACCGATCGCAAAACGCGCGTCGTATCACTCGTCAGTCATCGCACGCACGCGCGCGGAAACGCGCGCGGAAACGCGCGCTTCCCGAAAACCCTACACCCCCAGACCCTCGAATCGCCCCGCGCGCCCCCCTCCGGCGCGCGCTCTGCGCTCGACGCCATCGACGGCGGCACCGCGCGCATAAATTTTTAACGCGCGTCCCCGCGCCCGCGCTCGACGTCCACGCCGCGTCTTCGCGCGTCCGGTCGCGTTCGAATTCTTTCCGAAACCCTCCGTCGCGCCCCGATAACGCATCGCGACGCGTCGTCGCGTCGTCGCGTCGTCGCGCGTCGTCGCGCCATCGCGCGCGCGCGATCGACGAATTCATTCGCACGCACCGTGTTCGGCTTGAACGCCCGAAGGCTCGCGTGCGATGGGGCGGAGACGGTGAACATCGTCGCGCGGGTGTGCGGACGTCGCCGTCGGCAGGCGCGGGCTCGGTCTGTCGGTCGATCCTGGGTCATCGAAATTCAACGAACCTCGCACCGTCGATCGATCGATCTCGGGGAAAGATCGATCGAGGTCAATCACTCTGACGCGCGGACCGATCGCCGACATGGGGGCGGCGACCGAGTTGGCCGTGCTGCTCGAGGACGCCGTGTGGCGCGCGGACGCGGAGGCGACGGCGCCCGCGATCGCACATGTGCATCTTCGTCGCGCGCTGGGTGACGACGCGGGGACGACGACGGTAATCGCGTGGGGGTCGCTTTGCATTTTACATCTTTAATTTCTAGGCCGTATGAGGTTCTCGTTATTGCGAAGCGAACGTCTGCGCGTCGCCGCCTACGCCACTCGCGCGGCGACTATTTCTAAAGTCTTCGTGAACGCGCTTGTAAAACAGCAACGTCTCCTGCGACAGCGAGGCGCGTGAACGTTTCAGAGCCTCGACCACATCGTGCGGTTCAATCGTCGGCGGAGCGTTCGGCTCAGCCACGTCTTCGCCGCGTTCAACCGCTGCAGTATACGTCTTAAGGACTCGCGTCGCGGCGACGTTCGCGCACTCGCTCACAAACGCAGCCAAATCGGCGCCTGAGAAGCTTTCCATGCGCTCCGATTCGGCGATGGCGACCAAATCTACACCCGGTGCAACTTTAATCTCGCGCGTGAGTGTTCGAACGATCTTTGCGCGAGCGATCGCGTCTGGCATTGGCAGATACAGCAAGTGATCGAGACGCCCTGGACGTAAAAGCGCTGGATCGACGACGTCTGGGCGCGACGTGGCGCAGATGACGAACACGCCGACGAGCGATTCGACGCCATCCAACAGCGTTAAGAATTGATTGACCATGCGATCGGTAACGCCGCCGTCTGTCCCGCCTCGTCTCGGCGCCAAGGACTCAAACTCGTCGAAGAAAAGCGCGCACGGCGCGGCGTCCTCCGCCCTCTTGAAAAGTTTTCGCAGTGTCGCTTCGCTTTCGCCGTAATACTTGGAAAACAGTTCTGGACCTTTAATTGTGATCGAGCGCAAACCCGCGTTGACTATCGCCGCCTTGGCCATTGCAGATTTGCCACTCCCCGGGGGACCGTAGAGGAGCACTCCAGTCGGTAAACGCAGGGGACACTGTGAAAAAATCTTTGGATGTCTCGCGGGAAGCGCGATGGCGTCTTCGAGAATTTGTTTGACCTCGTCGAAGCCACCGATTGAATCGAAGCCGTCGACGTATTCGTCGATGCCTTCGCCGTCGGGCCCATCTGACTTTGCCAAGGAAAGTTGATCGATCGGTGTGTAGCCTTTGAGCGCATCCTTGAGCTCGTTAGATGACACGCGAATACGCGAGCCGATAGCGCGGTGAGACTCGTTAGCTCGTACGCTAAGCGCGCGATCGATCTCCGACTCAATAGCTCGATCCATGATGATGCGCAAATCGGCGACGTCGAATCCATCCGTTCTCTGAGAAATCGCGTCGGCGACTTGTTCGTCGCAATCGACGCCTCGATGCGCGGCGTACGAAAGAATCACATCTTTTCGCGCATCCATGTTTGGCTTGCGCACTTCAAAGTCGTACTCAAACACGTCCTGCTCTCGAAGCGGCTTGCATAGGGCGTCTCGTTCACTCGCCGTCGCTATAAACGTCACCTCATCCGCATCCGCCATTTCGCTCATCGCGTCGGCGATAATACACGACAGATGATAACTATCGCTACTCTGACCTTCTTCGTCGGCGTCGGCGCCGCAAATTTTCTCAAGATTCAACAGATAGCATATCGACGGTTGCCTCGATTTTGCAGCTTCAAAACCAGCGCGCATCGCCTCCAACGCTTTGTAATGCGGCTTTGGAAGCTCGTCACACTTGATTTCGACGACGCCGCTCAATGCCTTGACATCGGTCGCCAAGTGTTTGCACAACGACTTTACAAGTCGCGAGCGTCCGCGACCCTTGGATCCAGTGACGAGCGTTCCTGCGCACATACCGATACCATATTCGTCTCTGAGCGCGATGGCGTCGAACCACAAGCTCGTCTTTAAATTTTTCAGAACGTGGTCCGTGTGCTCGCGGAGCGCCTCGCCCGGGATGTGCGCAAACTCGTCGTCATTTGGAATAGTCGGCCAAACCGTCACGCCCGGAGCTGGATTTCTCGTCGACGTCTTTCGAGGCGTTCGAATCGGTTCGCCGAGCTCGACGCGAATCTTTGACGACGGACCGGCCAAAAGACTTTTAAGCGACACTAGAATCGGCTTTTCGGGATTGCTCACTCGAGCCGAAGCTGGATACTTCAGCTCGACTTCGAAAATCGCGTTCGCGCGATCGTCATTGTCTGGGACGTTCACGGCAACTCGAGTTTTTGAGTTGATCACGACCGCGCCGTCGACGCCGTCTTCCCGATCCAAAGTTGATTGCTCTCTCAACCACGCGATGAAGAGCGCTCGTGCGCTTTCGTCGTAAAACTCCGCGTGCGCTTTCGAGTCGAGATCCGCTCCGGGCGCATTGAACCCGAGCGTCACTGCGTACACTGGTCCGAGTGCTCGAGCTATCGCGAGAATAGATCGCCTTTTGGTAAAAAGATCGTCGCCACTCGTCGACGCGGCGTTTTTGTCATCCGTGGTTTCGCTCGGAAACGCGGGCAACACTGGTCGCAGACGTGCGGTGAACGCTGTCGGTTCGTTCACGTCGTCTTCATCCACTTCTTTTATGCGAATCAAATCTCCCTGGAAAAGTTCTAGCGCGTGCGCCGCAGCTGCGCAAATCGCCACGTGTTGCGGAGCGACGACTTTGTCGTCGTCGACGACGATGACGCGCAGGAACAACGAAGTGACGTCGTCGTCTGTGCGGGAAAAATCAAACTCGCGCTCGAAAGAGTGCTTAAACGCACGCACGAGCGATCCGTGACGAATCTTATGCTCCTTTGCGGTCGCGCTACCCACCGCAATGGCCGTCGAGCGCGGTATTTCCAACTCTTGTTCAAACTCACGGCGCTCGTAGGAAACCACACGTCGATGCGCGTCCAAAAGCTTCGCGCACGCCCCCGTGGGATGTTGTAGCCGCAATACCGTCGATGTTTTATTCTCGTCGAAGTTCTCTAACCACTCGCGCAAATCCAAGCCACCTACGAGATCTTCGTCGTCTGAATCCATCGTCGTAGACGCGCGCCACGGCTCGACGATGAGCTCGGTGTTTGCGGCTAAGCGCGCGACTTGAGCGCTAGCGGGAGCAATCGACTGCACGCGCAAGAATAATGGCTTTCCTCCTCCGGGACCGTAAAATGGAACGGTCTGCCCGATCGCCGCAAGACCTATTTGCGACAATAGCGTGGCCTCCATCGCCTCGGCTTGAACGACGACAGCTTCCCAGTCGTCTGACGACAACGGCGCCACGGACACGCTCTCTGCCGTCGGAAGATCGGCGTTGAGCTCGTTGCCGAACGCAAAGCGGGCGTCGTCGCCATCCTTAATCCCGAGCGAGCTCGCCAAAGCGTGCGGCACGCCAATCTCTCGCGCGCTTTCGCCGCCTGGCGTGACTCCTCCAGCCCAAGCGAAGTGCAACACGCGACGGCGTCGGCGACTCGACTTCGAGTCCTCGAACTCTAAGACGACGTGACGAGGAAATTCGCCTCCGTGTGTTCTCGATCGCAGCGTGGCGGAGACCACGTCCGCGGGTAACTGCACGAAAGCGGACCTGTCGTGCACGATTTTGACTCGTCGACGGTCGTAAGCGACGTCGTACCCGGCAAAAGCCACGTCTCCACCGTCTTCCACGCGCATGAGTGCCGAGTTAATAAGACCACTTAGATGCGTTCTTCTCCGCCTGCAATTGCGCCGGCGTCTTAACCACCAAGTTAATAAGACCACTTAGATGCGTTCTTCTCCGCCTGCAATTGCGCCGGCGTCTTAACCACCGGTTTCGCGCGTTTTTTTGGCTTCGGGCCGCGATTCGCTTCGCCGAGCTCGACGCCTTCGGGCGCCTTCAATAAGCGAAACGTCCCCCCCGACGCGGTCGCGCGTCGACTGAACTCGAGCTCGTTCTTCTCGTTTACTTGCCGGGTGATGTCGGCGTTTTGCTTGTGCCTCGAGACTACCGACGCCGTGCTCGACGGCGAGAAAGCAAACTTGCCCTTCCTTTGCTTTATGATTTTACCGTGTCGATTCGCGGCGACCTTCTTCGTTTTGCCCGCCCCGACGCGCCCGGTCGCTCGCTTCGCCTTCGACTTTAACGTCTGTCCTTGCGGCATCAACGCCAACGTGAACCCACTTCGCGGTGTGACGCGCGCGAACGACTCGAATCGAATCGTTTCGAAATCGCTCCTGATTGACGCGTTCGCTTTTTCGCTTGTTTTTCTCCAGCCGCCGCTCGGGTCGGTGTACGGGCGCACCGCACACGACGACGCGCGTGACGACGACGACGCGCGCGAGTGCGTGGTGACGAGCATCGTCGTCGACGTCTGCATCCGTCCATCGGGCTTCGCGGCGACGCGCGCCGCGCCGGGAAACGTGCGAATCGTCGTCCAACGATCCGCGTCAGGTCGTTGAAGAGAAAGGCACGTCAACCGGGCGATTGAATCGCGCGCGCGAGCGACAGCGTCACGGACGGTGGTCGTGATGACGAAGACGACGCCGGTAATCATGGAGACGGTGAACGCGACGAAAGTGGCGCCAACGACGACGAAAACGACGAAAACGAAGGCGCAAAAGGCGCGGAAAACGACACAGACACAGAGGCAGACGCAGTCGCCGGCAACGGGGAAGCGACGACGAGGAAGACCACCGACGAGTACGAAGCGAGTGATGATCAACGATGACTTGGGACAAATGAGAATCGGCGCGATGTTACCGATGGGAATACCAGGGATGTCCACGCCTCTAACGAACGCCATGATGGCGTCGGCGGCGGCGGCCTACGCCAGTCAGTTACAAGCGGCGTTTAGCGCTTCGACGAGCTTTTACGCGCCGCACGCGGGAGCGTTTCGGTCGAGTGCAGACGTGATGGTGAACGTGAATGGAACGTGCGCGACGGATGATAACACGTCGATGAGAAATCATTACTTCGCTTCACCGAACGGGGATCCTGTGAGCGCGGCCGCGACGTTCGCGCACAGAATGATGATGTATCAACGCACCGCCTACGGAACGCTCGGTCAATACTACGCCTCCGAGGCACGTGCGATCCGCGATGCGCGAGGGACGTACGCCCAGTCGCACATGAACCAAACAACGAATCGAAATGCGGCGCAGCTTGTCGCTGCGGGCGAGTGTGCTAGAGGACGCGCCTCGATCGCGGGCGTCGATGGTGGCAAAGGAGAGCCCAGCGCGTCACAGAAGCAATGGCCGATCGTTCCTCAGGTATCGACTGCTATTTGCCCTCCTAAGAGTGATCTCGTTCGATCAACGCCACCGGGCGCGTTCGGTCGTCCTCAAGCGGTGAATGCGGGCGTACAGGAAGCGTCTGCGGCGAAAACAAAGGCGAAGAAGGCGGCTGAAGAGAATGCGAGCGGCAATGAAGACTCGCGGTCGTCCCGAGACGACCCTGAAGCCGCAGCTGCGGCTGCTGAGGCGGTGGTGAAGCGCGTCAACGAAGCGAAAGCGCTTTTAGATCCATCGGCGGAGTTATATCGCGGCGAACACGCAAAACTTCGATCGCGTGGGCAACGTTCGAGCGCGCCGAGTCCTGAATCTAGTCTTGGCGCGCCAGTTGCCGACGGACAGCCTGAACACTCCGAGGCGCTTGGATCGAAAGGTTCGAAGAGTGCCGCTGCTTGAGCGCTTCGATTCGCACGACGCGCTGGAACGAATGCAACTTTTTGCAGAGCGCGCGCAAATAACAGCGAACGGCTCCATGTACACTATGTTTTGTAATATTCAGGTACTTATTACTCGCCGTTCGAGCGCGCTATCGTATACACGCGTCGGTGCGTTGCAACGCGCACGAATCGCAAAGTAATCTGTGCGCGTCTGTTCTGATGGATTTCACCTCAGCCTCACCAGTCGTTGTAGTGAGGAGGGGCGGCCGCCACTCGACGTCGCGCCCGACGCCACGGATGACGACCACCGATCGCGTCGCGCCCGGTGGTGATGCGGGCACGGCGAACGCACCGACGAAGGACGCACGTTTACGCGCGCGAATCGCCGAACTCGCCGCGCTCGGGCGCGCGAACGACGTCGATGGTTTCGTGGCAAAATTCGTGCCGAAAGACTGTGAGGTCGAGGACGTGGTGGAGTTTACTAGATCGTTGCGCGAGGATGGCGAGCGGTGGGAACTTTTACGTAGCGAGATCGATGCTATCAACGCAGGCGCGCCGCGCGCGCGATTGATCGCGGGTGATGAGATGAAACGCGCGGAATTTCGGTTTGAGATGCCAAGGCGAGACGGAGAAGACCTGGTCATCAATCGCGAAGTCGCGTTCGTCAACTACGCCGAAGACGGCGAACCGAGCGACTGGCGAGCTGAGGGTTGATGGATACACGGTACCGGTATCTTTCTAAATAAAACACTAGCTAGCACTCTGTTTCGTTCAAAGGTTCGGATGCGCGACGTGAAACGCAATCGGCTCGAGCTGACGCGTCGGATCGAGAGAGCGCGCTAGCGGCACCGCGAGGGTGTCGTAGTTGTGCTTCAGCAAGCTACCCACTTTGCGAAATTCTTTTACCCACGCCGTGGCGGCGGCTGAGATTCGCTTGGCCTTTTCAGGGTCATCCCTCACTTCTTGAACGAGCTCTTCAAAGTTACTGAAGTCCTCCTTCAAGGGATAGTAGTGTTCGTACGGCTTGAGCAGATCAAAGTACGAATCCTTCATCGACGTGACGTGATGAAAGAGGACCCCGGGCATGGCAAGCTTGGGGATGACTCCACTCCACGTCGTCCCACCGCCGCCGCCAAGATCTAACTGATAGCGATACTTGCCAAACGTATCTTCTTCGATGTGCTCCCTCGTGTCCAAATGAAGCGGACCGGCAGCGTGACCCCCCCCCCAGTTGAAAAATTTGGCATCGATGAGCGATGAGTTTAACTTACTCATGAGCACCGCTTTCATTCGCGGCCCGATTCTATTGCCGGCGATCAAAGATTTCATTTTGCCTTCCCTATCTGCCGAAGACGCGATTTCGTTGAAGAAACTCTCGCCTTCCGGCTTCGAATTTGGCCATTTACCAGAAAGGAATACGTAATCGCTCCCTCGCCAGATGGCTTTGTCGATCAAGTTGTCCCATTCGTAATCACTCTTATTCTCCATGGCATCAATATTGAAAAGCCCGTAGTATCTGCAGTCCAAACTGGCCGCACTGCTTCCAGCACTGCGATCGCACTTCGACATGTCGTCTTTCGTCGACGCCATCTCCAAAAACTCGCACGTAGGTTCCATATCTGGCGTAACATCGAGAGTAGGCGACGGTCCCAACGTCTTATCGATGTCCATGCAATCGATCAGTACGAGTAAAGTCGCCGAGTGCATCGTCGGAAGCGTCGCTTTGTTAACTGGAGAACTTCCGAAAGCGTATATCGTGTCCCACTTTTCAAAATCACAGTGATCCTTCGCATATCCATGCGCACTGCACGGTGTGTGCGGACAATCGGTAGATGTGAAGAGTATTTCGAACGGCGCCGATCCCGGGGTCAGCCTCGACGGGTAATACCTTTCGATCGTTCTTTGTAGTAGAGCACCGGACCACTTGTCTCGAGTTTTTCCAGCCCCTGGATGTGTGCGAAACCCGTTCGTCGGATCCCACTTCAAGCTCCCGAGTCCATTCCCGTACTGCCGAACTGTAATGTTTTTTCCACCGCGCAATAAATTGGACGTCCCCGCGTACGCGACGAGCGCGGCCGAAACGAGCGCAGACGCGACGTTCAACACCCTTCGGCCGGTCCGCGCGGAAACGAACGCGCGCGGACCTAGGACCGCTGCATCCAAAGCCGACGAAGAGGCGCGCGTGTTAGTAGTGTCATTCTGCGCGTCGTCATCGCCCGTTCGCGACCGCGCGACCAAAGGTTCGCGCTCGGTGACGTTCATCGCGCGTCGGACTCCGGGCGAGGCTGTGAGTGTGGTCGGTGGCGACGTTGAAGGCGACGCGTGGCGAAGGGAACGAAGGAACGACCTTTATTACACATGAAACGATGAGCAATGGTGTTGTACAGGATTCAAATCGCACCGCGAGCGTTCGCGCGCCCCGCGCGCCCGGTCGCCGCGACGCGGTCGAGAGCGCGTTCACGTCGCCCCCGCGCGTCCCGCGGCGGCGGCCGCCGTGGCTGTCGTCGTCGCCGCCGCCGACTTTCCGAAACTCGTCCAACCTCCCAATTGTGCCTTCACGTGATCTTCCACAGATTTCGCATTCGTCGTGAGCACGTACGCGAGCGTCAGCATCGAAGCCCCGACGGCGGCGGCCAGGACCAGGCTCACCGTCAGCGCCCACGCGGCTTCGCGGCGGCGATTCTGAAGTAAAGGCGTGGACTCATCGCGCCCGTCACCGCCGATCGCCGCCGCGAGCGTGCCGTAAGATTTCTTCATCGCTCCCGCGCGCGCCGTCCTCGTTCACGCGCGCCGTGGCCGCAGATCGTCCACGCGTGTGTGTTTTCGACACGACGATCGGGGTGTTACGATGTTCTTCGACACCCGCGGCGCTCGATGCGCGCGGCTTCGCGCGCGTTCGCAGCACGCCGCGCGCGCTCGAGGGATCGCTCGTCGATCGCGCGCGCCGAAGCGTTCCGCGTCGTCGTCTCGCGCGCCGCGCGTCGCGACGCGCGCGTTCGGTCGTGACGTCGCGACTGTGAATATACACGGTGCGTGACGACATCGCAATACGTGCTGCGTTTCGATAAAAAATTCTAGGGTTCGGCCAACGCCGGGACGCGCTCGAAATCGCGATCGCGCGCGTTCGTTTTCGTTTTCGTATCGATACGGTGTATCTCTGCGCGCCGCGTCATACACGCACTCGACGCGCACGATGTTCGCCGCTACCTCGCAGACCACGATCCTCCGCGCGGTGCGTAAAACTCGTTCCCTCGCGTCGACGCCGCGCGCGCGAGGCTTGGACGCCGCGCGCGCGCGCGCGACGAACCCGAGGCCGAGACCGTTCGACGCTGCGTCGGATCGCGCCTCGATCGACGAGTGATCGCTCGGCGAGCGTGGGCGCTTTGATGGCGCTGACGACGCGCGCGATGCTTCGAACGCCGACTGACGATCACTACGAACGATGTTCCGAACCACAGACGGCCAAGCCGACCAACGCGCGACGCTCGCGCCGCGTCGCGACCGCGGCCGCGGCGGATAAGCAGGAGTCGCGCCGCGCGGCGCTCGTCGCCTTCACCGCGGGTACGTACGATTGTCGCCACGCGCGCGAAACTCGGCTTTCGACGCGATGAAAAGTTTGAGACGCCAGAGTGCGCTCGCCATCGACGAACGAAGGCGATGCTCGAGTGTTATATCAACGACTGACGACGAACTCGACGTTTCCTCGACGCAGCGGCGTCCATGGCGGCCAAGTCGGCGTTGGCCATCACCATTCCGTCCCAAGCCAGTAGCGGCGGTCTCGGCCGCGAATCCGGCATGGCGTTCTCCTCCACGCAAGCGTCGAGCTCTGGTTACACGTTGGAAGGCACGAAGAAGACGGGCATGTCGGTGAAGACGAAGCGCGGCACCCTCGCGTCCGTCCGCGCGGCCGCCGAGGCGGAAGTTAACGCGCCCAAGGCTGCGGCGGCGAAGCCGGCGAAGGGTAAGAAATAAGAGGATAGTGAGGACGGTGGTCGCTACTACGTATTTCCACTTAGATGCTACAAAAGACTATGCTAATGTTTGTAGGAGCAACAGGCGTGACCTAATAAATATTACTCATCACGACGCCGTCTCGGACCTAATATCCGATACCCCCGTCGTCCCGCGATCCACGCACGTGCGCAAGTAATGAGTGTACCGCCTCGCACGATGCAAAAATGCTCGCATGAAGTGGAAACGCGCGAAGAAGCGCCATGTTCAAGCCTCGAAACAGCACCATCGGTCCTTCGCGCGAGACAGATTTCATCGCGCAATCGAGAACGCCTGAGTACACACCGGGCGCCGCGGCTTGAATCCTACTCTTAGTGACATCCAGCGGATACGTCAAGAGCCATTGGACCGCACCGGCGCTTCCGCCCGCGAGCACGATAGCGGCGGCTCGCGTCGACGGCGGCGCGTCTCGAGCGTCGACGCCATCTCCGCACAACTTTCGCATACACACGCTCTTCAAACGGTCGTACGTAAGAAAGTACACAGCACACTGAGGGATCTCTCGCGCGATCGTCGCTCCGGTACCGGCGAATATTCCCTTCATCACGCCATGTTCTCGCGCGAGCGTAAACGCCGTCGAAGTCGCGCTACGATATCGCCCGCTGTCGCAATCCACGACTTGTTGGATCGTTTTCAATCTCTCAGCCGGGCCGCGCACGAAGCTTGACACTAAACCCGCAGATGCTCCGCTGACCACTCCTGCAAGCGTGGTAGATGCCGCCTCGGCTCCGAAGGCTTCTTCTATCGAGTCACGTACGTACGCGTTGGTGCTAAACGCCACGGCGTTGATGGCGCCGTACGCTAACATCGGCGCCGTGAGACCGCGATACAGACCACGTGCACCGTCCTGTGCCACCAAACTTTTCGCCACACACATCGCTCCCCTCGTCGTGTTCACCATCGCCGTCGTCACGGCCGGCGCCGGCGCTTGGAGTCGCGCCTTCACAGTGTCCAGCGGGTGCACCAACGCCAATCCAACCATGCCCGCAACTTGCCCGGCGATGGCGTGATCGTATGCGCTCACGTGTCTGTGTTCCATCTTTGGAGACTCAGCTCGCGCACGTGCGCCGAGCGTGGAGGTTGATGCGTCCGACGTCATCGACCGTCCGGCGGCGCGCGCGATGTCGTCGTTGAGCGTCAGTTCTCGCGTCGTCATCGACGCCGACGTCGACGCGGACGAAACATCGATCGCAGACATGTCGCGCGCGCGAGCACGCGTGTGCGCGCGCGAGCACGCGACGTTCGCGCGTCGCGATGCGGCCGATGGACTGCGAGCAGGCTCATCTTGAATCTCTCGATTTTATCCTGTGCCCCGAACAGGTGGAGGTGGAAGTATTACATGTATTGCACGTTTGTGTTGCACGCGTCGACCCACGCGTCATCGTTCACGCGCGACGCGCGTTTCGCACTCATTCTATTCAATCGTCGTCGCATCAGAACGTCGTCTCCGGAGGCCCGCCGCGTCGGAGGAATGACAACCAACGCACCGACTCGAGCCTCTTGACGAGGGAAGCTTCAAAAGCGCGCTCGCCGTGATTTGTCACGAGCGACCACGAGCTTTCGTCCGGGATGATTTCTTGAAATAAAAGATCGACATCGCCCTCGTTATCAACGACGCGCATAGACTTGCCCTCGATCTCGCTCAACGTTTTAATCTGCAGCGACATCTTCTGCGAGCCGGGGCCGAAGACGCACGCGACGTCCGCCTTCGTGGTGTGCGCGGGTACGCGAACCTTAAGAGTCACTTCTTCGTCGTCTTGACTCCATTCGAAATCCTGGTGCGGACCCGGGCGCTGTGAAGGATCTAAGGGCGCCTTGGGCGCGGCTTCGGCGTCTAAGTCTACCGCGCCTTTGGCCTTGAACTCGGCCATGGTGCGCGCGATGTCGCCGACGTTTTCTTGGCGTTCGACCGCCAACGTCTTGGCCTTCATTATCCACGCCGCATCGCTCGAGCACTCGTCCAACGTGAAATCTAATCTTTTGAACTGATCGTCGTCGTCGAATATCCGCGCTATGAACGCGTCACCGAGTACTTGCTGCGGTGACCCCGCCTCGGCGCTCATGCGACTCGCTCGCACGTTGGTCGGCAAACCTTTGGATATTCCTCGATCGTCCACGTACATGTTCACGTGCACGAACCCGGTTTTTTTCGACCCGGGCAATAAAGGCACGGGTTGCGCCATCTGCATCGACAGCGCTGCCGCCATCATATCGTCCGACAGCGTCTTCGCGCCGCCGCCGCCGCCGCCGTCGCCGTGGCTCTCCAGCTGCGCCTTTAGTATTTCCTTTTGTTTCGCCTCGTCTCGTCCGTGCGCGCCGTCTTTCGCGCCTTCGACGCGAAAGTGTAGGCGCAGCGCGTCGAGCAAGCACTCCATCTCTCGTTCGCGCGGGATGACCATCACGCGCTCCTCCATAGCGCGCGTCTCGTCCCACGGCACGAACACGTAGCGAAACGCCAACCGATCGACGCTGACGTCGTCGTTCGCGGTGCCGAGCAATCCGCGCGCGATTCGATCATCGCTCGCGTTCGTCGTCATCTTCACCCCAGCGCGTCGCGCAGTGTCGCATCGGTCCGTCGAGCGTCGCGTCCGCGCACGGCGCGCAGCGGCGCGGGCGAGCGTCACGTCGCGACGCGCACGGACGCGGCACGCGCGCGCGGTGCTCGGACGGCGCCCGGACGCGACCAGACGCGCGCGACCGCGAGTCTCGTCGTAGTCGCGCGAGAGAGAGAGCTCGAGCGCGCGCGCGCGTTCGCGTGCGCGGTCGTTCGTTCGTTTGATTGATATTTGGATTAGATTCGACGTCGGTCGTTTCGTCGAGGCGCGCGCGCGACGACGACGGCGACGAACAACGTCGAGCGGTGACGATTGATCGCTCGAGCGGACGCGGGACGAGCAGCGGGAGTGCGGAAACGCGGCGAACGAGCGCGATGGCGTCGGCGAGCGCGAACGCGGGCGCGGCCGCTGCGCCCGAGCGCACGCTCGGCACGGTATTTCGCAAGGTATTGAAGACGCTTTGGGTGCTTTTGTGCGCGCTGATCGTTATAGCTCTGCCATTCGTGTCTTACGACATGAAGAAGCATGATTATCAGACGCATTACATCGCGTGGTTCATCGCGTTTGTCTTCGTCGCGTTGTCGTTGCCAATCACGCTGTACGAAGTGACGCAGCACCTGGAGAATTATCGTGCGCCGAGATTACAGCGACACGTGATCAGAATATTGTTCATGGTACCAATTTACGCCGTGAACGCGTGGTTGGCGTTGAGATTCAGGTCGAACACGATTATTTTCGATACGGTTCGCGAGTTTTACGAAGCTTACGTCATCTACAACTTTTACACATATTGCATCGTGTATCTTCAAGAGTTTTGTTCACCTGGGCTGTCGTACATCGTCGCGCGTAAGGCGACACAGCCGCACATTTGGCCGCTGAACTTGTTCCTGCGCGCACCCAGAATGGGTGAGCCTTTTCTGCGACTTTGTCGGCACGGGGTGATCAACTACGTCGTCGTGCGACCGGTGACGAGCGCGGCGGCGTTCATAGCCGACGGCAATGGCGTGTACGGTGAAGGGCAAATCTTGAATCCATGGGTGGCGTATCCTTACTTGGTTTTCATTAACAACTTGAGTCAGGCGTGGGCGATGTATTGCTTGATTTTACTGTACAAGGTGATGTACCGAGAATTGGCCCCGATAAACCCGTTTTGGAAATTCGTCAGCGTCAAAGCCGTGGTCTTCTTTTCCTTTTGGCAATCCATGGCGTTCGCGGTGCTCGTGAAGACGGGGATTATTTCCGCCGACGATCAAGCGTGGGCATCCGATTACGACGCCGCGGAGTTGGCGAACGGTATTCAGGCGTTTTTCATCTGCATAGAGATGTTCTTCGCCGCCATCGCGCACTCGTACGCGTTCCCACCAGAAGAGTACAACATGGGCCAAGCCGCGGCTCCACAGAGGAAGTTTAGCGAAAACATCATCGAACTTTTCGATGTGCGTGATGTGTACCAAGACATCAAGAACTTTTGGCAGCAACATCGAGATAGACTGACGGGAAACTACAATCCTGGTGTCGCTTCGCCCGTACCGTTGCATCGATCGAATATCGCTCGAGATCGTAGGCACGAGGATCAAGGTGATCGAGCGATGATGGACATGAGCGCTGGACATGGTAAGTCACTAGAAGAAATCGAAACCGAAACACTGCTCTCGCACGCCGTCGGCGACGATCAGTTTGAACTCGTTGTGAGTAGCGGCGCCGATGGTGACGAAGCCATCGTCATCGACAGCGTTTCCTCCGACGGAGGATTACTTCCACTCCACGCCGAGCGCGCTCGTTCGCACGATGCCTAGGATGAATCGTAGTTCGCGCACCATTAGCACAATTAATGTAACTTCTAGGCTCAGCATTCTATTCCATCTGACAACCGGAGAAGCCAACCTCTAACCGCCGAGGCGCCGCACTCTATGACTGGTCACACCGACGCGGTCGTGGAGCGCAATTTCAACCGATGGCTCGAGCGCGTCCAAGATAACCCCGTGCGCTTTCTCTCGCGTGCCGAGAACGACGAAGGTTCGGGCGTCTCGCGCGCGTTTTTCCTCGACGTCCGCGATGCTCAGCACTTTGCCTCGACTCGACTTCGATGGTCCTCCAACGTCCCTCTGCGCGCGCTAGACGAAGGTGCGGCGTATTTAATACCTCCTCGTACCGCGCGCTTCGCGCTTATTTGCGACGCCGACGCCAACGTGGACGAAGCTGCGAAGAAATTCGAGAGCGACTTCAAAGGCGTCGCGTGGTCGCTCGAAGCTGCGTTCGCGGGGACACCGGCGTTCTTCGACGCGTGTGCTGCGATCGACGAAAGCGACGCCACAGAGTCAAAATATAATGGGTTGTTTGAAGTAGTTCGCGGCGGTGGTACGCCCGCACCTCGCGATCGACTTCGACTTTGGCAGCCGTCGCCGGAACTCGCGAGGTGGTTGCCGAGCGTCGAGCGCAAGATGGATGCTTTCAAAGACGGCAGGCGACCGACGTGCTTGGACGTGGGATCAGGCGCGGGACGAGATGCAGTGTGGGTGGCGAGTCGCGGATGGAACGTCGTGGCGATCGATAACGATAAAAGGGGATTGGATCGGTGCCGCTCTTTGGCAGAACGACACGGCGTGGAGGCGAGCGTTCGAACGCTCGATTTAGATTTGAACAAGCGTGCGTCCGAAGAGACGCTCGCTACAATCGACAAAATACTCGCACTTGAGTCATGGTCGCCCGTTTTAGCCGTATACGCGGTGAGATATCTTCATAAACCGTTCGTACGAGACCTGCCACGGATGTTGCCGAACCGAAGCGCGGTGTTGTGGTTTCATTTCATGCGGGGATGCGAGCGCACATCCGTCGGACGACCGACGAAAGACCGCGATTTGCTCGAGCCAAACGAGCTGCGTGACGTATTCGCACTCTGGGATGTCATCATCGACGACGTAGTGGAGCTACCAGATGGGCGGCCGGTGAGCTCGTTTGCGGTGGTACGCGGTGCAAAGGAGGTGTAAATTTACAAGGTGTAATGAACGGAAAAGTAGCTAGCTTGATAAAACCTTAAGTGAACCCGAAGCGTTCTCCTCGCCCGGCAATCGCTTCTCGTTGTCGTGCATGATGAGCACGAAGAGATTACCCTTGTCGCCTCGCGAAACGCGCACTTCGTCGTCGACGTAAGTAATGTCCAACGCCCCTCGCGCTCGCTCGGGTGCGGTGACTTTAATCAAACCACCAAACACAAAAAACTTCTTAAACTGTACCTTGACCGCGGAATCGCTCGTGGGCGTCAACTCTGCGGCTACGGCGTTGTAAAACGGCCACGTCTCGCGATTTCGAGCGCGCAACGACTCGGCGTCGATTGTTTGGTAAATCTTCCCGCTCGGGCGTAAAAAAGCCGGCTTTTTCGTACCTAAAATGCTCGCAGACGTCGTGTAAACCAATTCCCACTCGCCGTTGATGCACGGTGCGGCGAGTGATTTCGGGTTTGGATTGAGCGCTTCGAGCGCTGTTGCCAGAGCGTCCACGTGAGCTTTTTCCTCATCGCTCGCCTTCACCCCGCGCTCGAGCGGTTCGATCGCGCTCAGCAGCGCTCTCTTCGCATCCTCTCGCGCTTGCGCGTCGGGCGCCGATGCAGTCGCTCTCGTCAACGTCTTTCGCGCCGTCGATGTTGTCGAAGTCGTCAACTTCTGCGTCAACTTCGGCGTGTTGGCCGACGACGAAGACGCCGTGCCGCCACGCGTGCGCGCACCGATGGAGCGTGGAGCGACGTTCATCGTCGTTACCGTCATGGCGCGCATCGTGCTCGAGCGTCGCGTTCGACAGTGAGGAACGGCGTGCGGAGCGGTGCGGTGCGGTGAGGATAATCTTCTACTTCGTGGTATCACACAAGAATTGGTTAAATTGATTTTACGTCACGAGCGGCGAGCGAAAAGCGAACATCTGTCTAGCAACAATTAAGCTTCATCGACGCTCATCACAACGCCTTCGGCGGCTTGCATCTTCTCTCTGAACTGGCGACCCATGTCCTCAGCGGTCTCGAACACCGCGGCGGGGTTGCGAAGCATGTCGCCGTGGTTTTGCTCAAGCTTCTTCGTGCTGAGCGACAAACGGCCTTTCTCGGCATCCTTGGACATGACCAACACCTTGATGCGGTCACCCGGAGAAAGCACGTTTTCGACGGCGACGATGCGCTCGTGCGAAATTTGAGAAATGTGCAACAATCCACTCTGACCGCCGACGTCCACAAACGCGCCGTACGGCTTCACCGCTTGCACCATGCCCTCCACGACGTCGCCAACCTCTAAGCCTTCCGCGGACACCATGTCCGTCGCCAACCGATGCGAAAGCACGAGTCGGTTCTTCTCCTCATCAACCTCGATAAACTTGAACGGCAATTGTTGACCGATCAACTCCTCGCGGTTGAGCGTCCGCACGCCGATGTGGCTTTGCGGCACGAAACCGCGAAGCTTTTCAACTTCAACGAGCAAACCGCCACGGTTAACGCTCAAGACGTCACCAGTGAGTGCGGCATCATCCGCCTGCGCCTCGCGGCAGCGATCCCAAGCCTTCGCGAGCTCCATGCGGCGCACCGAGAGCGTCATGCAGCCCTCGCCGTTGTCGTCCTGAATGATTTCGAAGTCGTAGTCGCAATCGATGTCGAACACCGCCGCAGCCTGCGTTTGCAAAAAAACATCGCGCGCGTGATTCGTCAGTCTCGCGGTCCCTGGTATCGTCGCAATTTCTCCCTCGTTCGCGCTGGATCGCCGTCGTCTCTCTCTCGCGCGGCGACCTAAAAGCCCTAGGTTTTATCCCGTGCCGTCGCGTCGCCGTCGTTCGTTGCGATACGATGCGATCGCGCCCGCGCGCGCGCGTGGCGACGAATAAAACGAATATATACTCACGTTGCGCACGTTTCCGAGCGATGCCTCGGACGTCGGGCACAAAGCCTCGCTCTTCGCCCCGATTTCAACCCACGCCCCTTTCGCGTCGCACGCCTTGATTTTCCCGCTGATGACGTCCCCGACCTTGTAGTTGTACTGGTACTTGTCCAACAACGACGCGAACTCGGTGTACGCCGCGCCGGTCTTACCGACGTCCACGTCCTCGCTCACGATCGCCTTGCGAACGATCGCGCGCGCGGGCGCTCTTTGCGCGCCGTGCGTCGAGCGCGACGAGACGAGGCTCGCGCGTCGCGCGCTCATCATGGAGGTGTGCGTCGTCGTCGTGGCGAGCATGGCTGATACGAACGAACGAAAACTTGTTTCGATGTGCGTCACCGCGCGCGGCGAGGCGTCGACGTGTGCCGACCGCGCGGGCGCCGAATCGCGTCCTCGCGGCGGCGAGACGTCGAAGCCCCCATCGCGGGCGGCGGGGATGGTGGGGGAGTGTGATGGCTTTATTTTGTGTCATTATGCGTACACGGAGGCGATCTGTGAGATAAGTACGTCATAAATCACGTCACGACTGAATACACACATACGCGTACAGACGTCGTTATCGGACATTCGGCGCGACGGTGGATTCTCGCCTCGACGCAATCGCGCGCTGCACAGGACGAAGTGCGTCGCACGTGAAACGCGCGAGATGTCCACGGCGGCGGCGCGCGCGCTCGCGGCAGTCGTCGATGCAGAACGGAGCGGTACGTCGAGGGCGCGGCGCGACGCACACGCGCGATGTGCGCGCGCGATGAGATGAAGGAATCGCGTTTGGATGCTGATGCCGATGATTGACGCGACGAACGATGGATGGCGGACGCGTCGACGCATTCGACGACGACGCACCGCGAACGAATCGATCGCGATCGATGCGCTCGTAGACTGACGCGGGTGATGACGCACACGCAGTGACGAACGTGGCGAAAGGGCGGGTGTTGAACCGAATGGAGGAATACGTCGACGTCGAGCGTCGCGAAGACGGCGAAGACGCGAGCGCGTTGGAGGTGCGATGATGACGACGCGCGCGAAGTGACACGAACCCTCGCGCGTGAAATGACGTCTGATGCGTCGCAAACGGTCCGAGACTGACGATTCTACGGTGCGGATGCCGACGACGTACCCAATCTAGGTGGCGCCGATTACCGTGTACGAGACAAAATACGTCGAGGCGCAGTTGCGAATGATCGCCGTGAACGATGCTTTCATATGTTACGGTATTCGAAACGGGTTGATTCGAGTGTTTTCTAGAAAGTCTGGCAATGTGCGATCGTTGCTTCGCGGACACTCCGATTCAATCTCGACGCTCAAGTTTTTGGCGAACACCGACGTGTTGCTCTCGGTGGACGTGCGAGGACGGGTGATGGTTCGCAAGTTGAGTTTACAAGGCGCCGACGATGGGGCCTCGATCGATGTGAGCGACGATAACGATGCGGGATGGACGATCGGTTCGCAGAATTTGGTAGACTTCGACTTCGCAGTGGACACCCCGGACGGGCACCTGCCGCCGTCGGCGTGCTGGCTCCCGCTAGATTCGCGAAAACCCGGCAAGTGTGAATTCGCCCTGAGCGCGGGGACGTGCGTGGTGTGCTACGAGTGCTCGCTGATGAAGAAAGGGGATGCAATTGCGGCTGAGATCGATCTCAACGCCCCGCCAGCCATGGATGGTTTACAGGTGATCGAGTTTGATGCCCCGGTGTCTTGCGTGGACAGCGCCCCCGCGGGTCGCAAGCTCGTCGCCGCGAGCGAGGGCCGTGCGTACGTTTTGGTGAAGGAGGACGGTGAAACGGAGTTTGAGTGCACGGATACACTTCCATGGACGGTGGAAACCGCCGTCTTCGCCTCGGCTGAACGCGTAATTCTGGGTAACGATAATAACTCAGAGTTGATCGTCGTCGACGTGACGCAAGAAACTCCTTTCGCGGTGCAGCGCGTCGTCTTTAAGTCAGACAGCGACAAACTTTTCAATGTATGCTTGCAGCATAACCCCGAAACAGGAATCGTATTGCTTTCGAACACGCGTATGAACACGGTGTACGCTTTACACTTCGAGAAGAGCTTTGATTACATTGCGCGCTTTGAGGCGTCGCAACCGATTTTGAGCTTTGACTCCCACGTGAAGTACGATGGCGACGGCGGTGCGACGATGCAATTGTTTTGCTTACAGACGCAAGCGATTCAAACCTTGTCCATGCCGGTTGAAGCATGCATTCCACCAGACGGAGCTCTCGAGGCGCTCGGCTCGTTGGGTACGCCCAAGACGAAAGGTTCGCTCGAGCACTCATCTTCAGCCACTCTGCTCACTCCGGATATGTTTGGCGGCGCTGAGCTCGCCGGCGACGAGGAGGACGAAGAGGAAGAGCGTGCAGCGGTAGTTCCGTCGAAAAAGGCTGCTGCGGCCCAACCAGCGTCGTCCGAAGAAAGCATGGGTGAGTCTGGTGCAGAGGAAGAAGAGGGAGAAGATGAAGAGTTTGAGTCTGCCAACATGAGTGAGAGCGGCGCTGGTGCGATTCCCGTCGCCGCCGCGTTCGATATGAAGCAGTTGAGAGCGACTATTCGTAACGAAATGCGCGAACTTCTGAACGAAGTTCGCGATGAGCGTCGTCTGGCTGCAGAAGAGCGCAAGGCAGACATGGAACGCGCTCGTAAGGCGAACGAAACCGCGGCAGCCAACTTGAAGCGAGACGTCACGAATGCTATCGCGGCTCTGTTGCAACAACATTCCGTGGACAATGCGAAGACTTTGGAAGCTGGCATCGGACGCGCTCAATCTGTTGCTGCAACAAGCGCGCAAACTGCGATGAAGTCCATCGTCGGTCCATCCATTGACGCCGCTGTTCGAGCGCAGATGGAAACCTCCGTCGTGCCAAAAATGGAAATCGCGTGCTCGACGATGTTTACGCAAGTCAAGCACACGTTTGAACGAGGTATGGCTGACTTGAACACCGAGCTTCTCGCTGCGAGAGAATCTGCGGCAATTTCTCAAGCGACGCCGTTCGTCTCCGGTTTGCGCCAGGCGACGACCGAGGTTCGCCAAGCCGCAACAGCTTTGATGACCGATATCCCAAATCAAGTCGCGCAAGCCATGGCGAAGGTCACGGCGCGCGCACCTTCGGGCATGGGCGCACCTCCCGGGATGGCCCCAAAGAGCGTGACGCAAGGTAAGACGCTCGCTCAAATCGAACAGCGCTTGGACCCAACTGTGGAGATCAGCAAGTTGCTACAGGCAAACCAAATCGACCGCGCGTTCAATCTGGCGCTCAGCATGAGCAAGGTTGAAGTCGTCATGTGGCTCGTCAACCAAGTTGCGAGTGATCGAATCTTTGGCCAAACACCGTGTCCGTTGTCGCAAGGTGTGCTCTTGTCGCTTGTTCAGCAGCTTTCGAGCGATTTGACGACGCCAGACGCGCCCAAGAAGCTCGATTGGATTCGAGATTCTTGCCTCGCCGTCGATCCGGCGGATCCCGTGTTGCGGCAACACATGCGGCCGGTGCTCAGCACGGTGCACCAGTCGCTCATGGCTGCGGCCAATTCACCGACGAGTGCGCCAGAAGTACGCGCGGGGACACGATTGTGTATCCACGTCGTGAATTCCATGTTATCTTCTTTGTAAGCCAAGGATTGTTATTTTCATCTATCGCTTCCACGTGACCACGCGAGAGCATCTCGAATTATTCACACGCTCGCGCGTACTTCGCCGTAACGCTCAAAACTTCGACGTCTTCCAACGCGCGTGCGTACAATCCATCTTAGTTTGCTTGTTCATGTCGTCGTCGTCGTCATCATCGTGGTCTAGAGATCCCTTCCTTGGAATGCTTCCTCGCTCGACGAAACTCATCCCCAAGGTGTCCATTCCCACGGCGATCGTTGAAGACGTCATTTCGCCATGGCGCGCGCTCGACGATCGATGCAAAACGTCGCCGGAATCACGGGCATCTATTGCGGTCGTAGACTCTTCGTCGCGTGGCGTCGATGCTGCACATTCCGTCGTCGAGTTCTCCTACCGCGCGCTCCGTCTCGAGGCGAGGACGCTCGCTTCGCAGTTGGAGCAAAATCACGGTATTCGAAAAGGCGATTCTGTGTGCTGCTTTCTAGATAACACAGCTGCATCTATCATCGCGTCCTATGCTATCGCGGGACTCGGAGCGCGACGAGTCGACATCAATACTCGTTTGTCAGCTCGCGAGACGGCTTCACGCTTGAAGGTGGCAAACGTCAGAGTAATAATTGCTGGCGACGCTTACGCGAATAAGATCGCTTCGGCGGTCTATTCGTTGATGATCGACTACTCCGATCTCAACGGTACTGACGAGCCGATGTCGATTTTGTACGCCGCAGCGCCCGGGGCGTCTTCTATGGCGGAACTGGCGCTGCCGAACTACGACACAGAGCAACTCGCAGAATTCATGGACATGATGGTCGAATCGACGCGCCTGTGCTTCGACGTCTATTCTTCACATCGAGGTGGTGTCGACGTCGTATCAGGGGGTGGTACCGACACATACGATGCTTTCTTATCCGAGTCTGACGAGCCGTGTCTGGGTCTACTCTCTCAGCTTGAGCGAGGCGACGCGCTGTGCTGGACGCCGCGTCTGGCGGAAGAAGCGCTGCTTGATTGCGATTTTCAGGTCATGTTTACGAGTGGAACGACTGGTGCACCAAAAGTCGTCACGCACACTCAAAGGCAAGTGATGTTACACGCGAAATCAGTCGCTCAGTGCTGCGCGTTTGCAAGCCACGACGTGTGGCTCCACGTGGCTCCGCTCTTTCACGCGATGGACGCCTTTGCGATGTACGCTTGCGTACTCGTCGGCGCCAAGCAAGTATGTACAGCCAGCGAAATCTTCGATGTTAAAACGACGCTGCAAACGATGAAAGATGCAGGTGTTACGTTGACCGCGCTCACTTCAACGCATTTGCGAATGCTCGTTTCCGATCCAGCCTTTGCTGTCTCCGCAAAGCACTTGCGGATGTTATCTGTCGGCGGTTCGGCGGTTCCAGTAGACTTGGTGGCGTCATTAAAGTATCAGTGTCCCCAGTGCACGTACTTTACCGACTACGGAGCCACTGAGGCTTGTGGTAAGATTTGTACGACGCTCGGCGCGCCCTCGTCGTCCATTGAATCGCTCGCGCGGGCTGGCCACGCTATGCCCCTTTTCGACGTCTGCGTGGTCAAAGACTCGACAAGTATGGAATCGGTCGAATGGAACGACGTGACGAGAGGAGAAGTGCTTGTTCGAGGACCTACAGTGATAGGAACTTTTGATGGAAAATGGCACACCGTCGGCGACGTCGCCACGGTTGACGCGAGCGGCTCGGTCAAAATCGTAGATCGCTTGTCTGATATCATCATCGTCGGGGGAGAAAACGTGTACTCGAGTGAAGTTGAAGCTGTGCTACTTGAACGTCCTGAAATCGAGGAATGTGCTGTGTTCGGTATGCCTGATAAAGTTTTGGGAGAAGTCGTGTGCGCTGCGATAGTGCTCAATTCGCGGCAGGCTTCACTGAATTCCAGTGAAGTCACAAAGCACTGCTCGTCGCGATTGGCCGATTTTAAGCGTCCACAGCGATTGACGATTGTTGAGTCTTTACCGAAATCGCCCACTGGGAAAGTGCTGAAGCTGAAATTGCAGGCACAGCTTGCGACTCGCAGCCATGAGGACGGGACCCGTCCTCATGCGGAACTCAGCGATGTTGTTCGCCAAGAGTTTATTCATGCGATGGATTGGAACGATGACCGTGAGATTGATACGAAACAGACATTTTCGTCACTTGGCGTGCGATCAACGCAAGCCGTGTCTTTTGCGAGTTTATTGTCTGATAGACTTGGACTTGATTTACCGTCGACGCTGATGTTTGATCATCCCAATCTCAATAGTGTCATCAACTTTGTCGCCGGACGTACGATGATTCGGAGGAGCGCCTCGAGCATCACTCAGAAGCACGCGCCGCTATCGTTTTCAAGCGTCTTCGTCACCGAAATCAGCGATGAATTTCCACACGGGGAGATCGACGCTCAGACTGTCATACCGCTTCGCCGCTTTGACGTCGAGCACCACTTTTCTTGCGGCGATGATTTCGCAACAGCGCCTCTTGGTGGCATCGACGTTCGATTTGCGGCGCTGCTTGCAAACTTTGACGAAGAAGACTTGCTTGCTTGTGAATTGTCGCCCGTCGAAGCCTCGTACGTGGATCCGCAGCATCGCATTTTGCTCCGTCAAACGCTGCCTGTGCTTCATTTTTCAAATCAGAGTGCCGACGTCGTCACTGGCGTATTCGTCGGTTGTATGTGGGCTGACGATTACTCGAACGTTTTGTCGTCGTTTCAGTGTGTTTTCGTCTCGCCCAACGCCACTCTTGGAATTGGATCCGGATTGGCTTTCCTCAGTGGTCGCATTTCGTTCTCCGCGAATTTGTCTGGGCCGGCGATCGGTTGTGACACGGCGTGCTCATCTTCTCTTGTTGCGTGCTCTCTTGGTCTGAGCTCGATGATGAAATTTGAATGCGACTCATCGCTGTGCGCGGGCACGAATCTTCTGCTTTTCGTAAACACGCATTCAAAAATATGCCGATTAAACGCACTTGCCATGGATGGTCGCTGCAAGACACTGGACTACGCTGCGGATGGTTACGGACGAAGTGAGGGCGTCGGTAGTTGTCTACTATCGGTTGAAAATGGAAATCCGTGCCATGGGACGTTGGTTTACGTCGGAGTGAACCAAGACGCTCGTAGTGCTGCGCTCGTCGCGCCCCGCGGCGCCGCTCAATCAGCAGTCATAGCAGAGACGTGCTCGAGGTGCGTTGGGCAACTTACCGTTTACGAACTGCACGGTACTGGTACACAACTCGGAGATCCAATCGAAATCAGTGCTCTTCGCGAGGCGCTCGAGTGTACGGAGATAGATCTCGTGGCCATTTCCATCACGAGCGTGAAAGCTTCGTTTGGACATAGCGAAGGCTCGGCTGGGATCGCTGGGCTTCTCTCCGCCATCATCTCCGACAAAAATCGTCAACGAATGCCGATTCATCATCTGATACATCTTAATCCTCACGTAGCAGAGATCTCGAATGGGTTGTCGACGCCATTTTCCTTTGGTCGAGTTTTGAGCGCCGGCGTGCGGATAAATCAGAGGAACGGTCGCGGTGAGCACTCTGGCGTGAGCGCGTTCGGGATGTCAGGCACGAACGCGAGCGCACTACTTCGGTCAGCTGTACGTAGTGAACAGATAAAGCGCACGAATCGAAGAATTCTTCTCGATCTCGCGACTTGGTGCTCCATTGATCCGCCCACATTCCCGGCGCTGTTCAGCTTTTGCGTCGCTAGCGACAATGTACTCTTCCAAATCCGTATCGATGCTCGCATTTACTCAGGAGCATTCGATATGAGCATTCAACACATGAAGTTCTTCCCTAGTGGACATTGCGTTGAAACCGCGCGTCAGTGCGCGTCAACGCTAGGGCAAAGATCAGCCGTTGTCAACAGCTTCACGATTCATTCGCCGTTGCGCTTGGCTGAAAATCGCGGCACAGACGTCGTCGTAACCGTTGACAAAAGGTCTGGCTTCGTAACGACGGGATCAGCGGACGCATTGGTGAAGTATGCAACGTGTCGGTTTACAATACCCGTGCATTCAATTCCTCCCAAAGGCGCGCGATGGAACGCTGTCAGAGCAACACCGCCAACCACGATCACCGCTTCGATTCAGCGCACGCAAAAGGTGCGCACCGATTGCATCGACCCGATCTATCTGGAATCTTTGTTTCAGATAAATTCAGCTTTGCGGCTCGGTGCGACACTGCTAGGATCTCTCAACGCGTATTGCACGCTGACGCGATTTCCTCCGCACGGGCATCTCAGCGTTACCATGGCTGGTGAATGCGGTAACCTTGCGAGTGCGACGCGTATGACGGGACTCACACTACATAGAGTGCGAGCAAATGCATTTACAAGCGCGCGACGAATATCTGACATGCTCTATCACGTATCTTGGTGCGCGGCTGGTGTCGCGACAGCGAGCGGTCGAACTCATCAATCTTTGCGATTAATCAACCTCACGGCAAAAGCTTGCGATGCCGTCTGCGCCGGGTTGTCGGCGATTCAGTCTTTCGATGACGCGTCTATCTCAGCTGTTTCGGCAGAAGTTATGCCTCTCGCGTGTCGCGGCGACGCGTTGCTGGCGCTTGTGCGCACCGCCGCACAAGAGCTTCCTACGATTCGATTCGCTGGCATTCGTTGTGCCGAGAACGCTTCTTCCTATGACGCACGCGCAAAGTCGTACGCCCCAGGTGCAGCATGTGATATTAAAATCGACGCCCAAGTGGTGTATGAGCAACGCCTTTCTCGCGTCAACATGGAATCGTCAACAAGTGAGAACCAAACGTCGTACGCCGTACTCATCACCGGAGGTCTCGGTGGCGTTGGTTTTCACATGGCTAAATGGCTACTTTCTCACGAGAGTTCTTCATTCACCAACTTACTGAGCCGGATCGGCCGTCAAAATGTGTCATTCGGCGATATCGATGGCAAGAGCGCGCTCATTATTCGTAGATGTGATCTCTCTGATCACGAAGACGTTGTCGAAGTTCTCAAGTCGACGAAGATGCGGGCTCCTTTACGAAAGATTTTACACGCGAGTGGGATAATTCTCGATAACACACTCGCGAAACAAAATCACGACGGCGTAAAACAAGTTTTTGCTGCAAAAGTAAGCGCGTTTGAAAACATCGAAATGTGTGTCGGGTGTCTGGAGGCGGTTCACACGAGCGTCGTTTGTAGTTCGATCGCTTCAACTTTTGGCTCACCTGGTCAAAGTAATTATTCTGCCGCAAACGCCGTCCTCGACTTTTACGCGATTTCCAGTCAGTATCACGGGCGACCACTTTCTAGCGTACAATGGGGTGCTTGGTGCTCCGTGGGCATGGCTTCGCGAGGAGGTTCATACATCGCTCGGGCTGAGCGCGTCGGTTTCGGCACAATCACGCCAGACGAGGGTGTTGACGTCCTACGTCGAATTTTCACTGGATGGACGACTTCGATCGTCGCAAGCCCATTTGACTGGAACAAAATGGTAAAGAACGCTCCGATGTTCACGATGCTCGAATCTTTTTTGGGAACAAGTGGGCACAAAATCGCCCAGCCAAAAGTCATCGAAGACAAAGAGCGCATCCGCTTCCGAGTCCAAAGTATTGTCGAGAGCATTTTGGGCGGCAGCCCAGATGCAGACGCTCCACTTGCATCATCCGGTTTAGATTCACTCTCTGCGAACGAGCTGAAGATGGAAATTGACGCGGAATTTGGCGTACAAACTCCGGCAACTTTGGTGTACGATTATCCATCAATCAATACGCTCAGCGCGTGCGTTGTTTCAGTGCTTCAGCCATCGATAAAGCTCGTGGAAGAATATCACTCGCCACAAATGAATATGACTGCGCAGACCGACATATGTGGTGTGATTTTGGGCGGTGATATTCGCACCGCTGCAACCATGCGCTTCCCTGTAGATGCGATTTCAATCGCGCCATATGGGCGTTGGGACAACAACTTTTGGATGGATGCCAGAAACATGACGTTTCCTTTTTCTAGCGCATTCATGGTGCACTTCACAGAGTTTGACAATGATCTATTTGGCATTCCAGGCGTCGAAACACTTCTCTTGGATCCTCAGCAAAGAACGTTACTAGAAGGTGCCTTCGCGGTCGTCGACATCTCATCCCAGCAAGACGATACAACCGTATGGGTTGGCATCACCGTGTCGCAGTATAAGACCGACGTAATCAATGTGTACTGGGCACCTGCATTTCATTCATCCATGGGCACCGGAAGCTTACCAAGTGTGGCTGCGGGAAGATTGAGCTACGTGTTTTCGATGTCTGGAGCATCGATGAGCGTCGATACCGCGTGTAGCTCATCGCTGGTCGCGTGTTCTCTTGCGTTTGACTCGCTGCGTAAGCAGTGTTTGGGATCATCTGCTTTGGTGTGCGGTACGGTGGCTATGATGTCTGTTTCGGGCACAATTGATCGCCATTACGCAAACATGCTCTCCGTGGAGTGTCGTTGCAAGACTTTGGATGCAAGCGCGGACGGTTTCATTGAAGGTGAGGCGACTGGAATTATGAGTATGACGAGTGCCCTGAGAGCTTCTGGTGAAGGCGTTTCAATCAGTGGCACTGCGGTAAATCAAGATGGGCATAGCGCGTCTTTGACCGCTCCAAACGGTCCAGCGCAGACGCGCGTCATACGAGAAGCGCTTTGTTCGGCAAACATGCAAGGCGAAGAAATGGAAAGTATTTCACTGCACGGCACGGGAACGCCTCTCGGTGATCCAATCGAGCTTGGTGCCGCACTCGGCGCTCTTCAAGATTGCAAAAAACTGATGTTAGACGCGGTCAAGTCGCACGTTGGTCACTGCGAAACCGCGGCTGGCATCGTTGCTTTGTTGCGGGCACACGCGACGGTTTCCGATTCCATCGCTCACCCGGTACTGCATCTGCGTTCGCTCAATCAGCACTGTTCGTCGATAATTCAGACATCTGATACGAACGCACCAATCGTTATACCGCGTCAAAAGGTGGATGCGAATTTCAAGACGATGGGGATTTCAGCCTTTGCGTTCCAGGGTACGAATGCGCACGCAATTCAGCGTTTGAACAGCGGCACAGTGCGAGCGGCGGTATCGAGGTTTGCGTTTCATCGACGTGAATTTTGGCCCTTGCCCACTCTACATCCACATATCTTATCGTGTACCGCTTCGACGAGTGATTTCGCGCGGTTTTGTGGTCGAGTAGAGCCTCGCGGACACGCGCATTTGCTCGATCACGTTGTGGCTGAACGCCCGCTGTATCCGGGTGCTGGTTTTCAAGAACTTTGCGCGGCTTCTGCGCGTCTGATGTTCGCAATCAACGTCGTAGCCGTAGAATCAGTTGTTCCAGCACCGCTCGTCATGCGCACGCGGGAGTTGACGTTATTCACGGTGTCGACTGAGCTTCGCAAGGGAGAAATACGTATTCAGACAAAGTCTGGCGCTGTGACGCACACAAAGTGTTTCGCTAGACGAGCGTGCGCTCAACCCCCGCAACAGGCATCGCTTAAGCTTCTTATGAAAAGTGTCATGCCAAGATCGTGTGCTTCCGTTCACGTACCAGACTGGCATTTGGGTTACGTGGTCCATCCTGCCTCGTTAGACGCAAGTTTGCAGTTGGCCGCCGTCGTAGATCTGACAAACACGGAAGTCAAGGTCCCGGTGGGCGCCAAGGCGTATGTTTCGGTGAAATCTTCATCGAATGCGCCAACACACTTCGCGTCGTTGCTCAAGTCGAATCATTCACTCGAAAGATCTCGCATCGTTGGCCTACAAGTGAAGACGATGAGGCGAACTGCTTCGCGGGCGGCGGCACACATGCCGGCTTCAAAAGACACCTACACGCTGCGATGGTTTGTCGTGCGATCTAAAGGAAGATCAAGCAAATGCGTTCACTTGACACTACGTAAATGGATTGTCACAAAGTCCGTCACGTGTGCGACGATCGGGTTAGCGCAAAACTTGGCATCTTCGAGAGCGGCCGCGCTGAACGCGGACCGCGCTCGAGCGATGGAAGCCGTTCGAGCGATCGTTCGCACGGTGGCTCAAGAAGTTCAGGGAGTGCAATTCGAAAGCACGCGGCATCGTGCGGAAGATTCACACTATGTCGAACGTTCATCGACCGCAGCGTTCGTTCAGGGTGCGCCGCACGAAGTCTCCGTAGATGCGCTCGCTCTCAGCGAACCCAGGCTTCGTCGTGCGGTGGTTGTAGATAAATGGTCGAGGAAACATCATTTGAATCAACGGATTTTCGCGCGTGGGGATACAAGCGAGAAGTACATCTTCATTACAGGCGGACTTGGGGCCATTGGAATGGAAGTAGCTCGAGAATTTGAGCGTCGTAGTTGGCGCGTTGTCCTATTGTCACGAAACGGCCGCGCTCAAGCCTTCGGAGAAAGGCGAGGATCGCTAGTGAACGCCATCAAGTGCGATACATCTTGTTCGGACAGCCCATCGATTAGATCATGCAGCTTATTTTGTGTCGATAACACGGAGCGCTACGTGCTGCACGCCGCTGGCGTCTTATGCGACGCCCTTCTGAATCAAACGACCGCTCGGTCCGTCTTCGCGACGATGGGCGCCAAATTGCTGTCTTCCAATCTTGCTTATGCCAAAGTCACGCGTGCGGTCGTGCTTTGCTCGTCCATCGCGGCGTTGACGGGCAATCCTGGCCAAACGAATTATGCAGCCGCTAATGCTTTACTCGACGCGGACGCCAGAGAGCAACGTTCTTTTGGAGATTCGTATTTCTCTGTGCAATGGGGCGGATGGGCAAACGTCGGCATGGCAGCAAGCAATCCGGCGGTTGTTCAGCGGTTGGTACGCATCGGTGCGGGTGCCGTAGATCCCAAGTTTGGGGTTGACATCATCGTTAAAGTCTTTCATGGGTTGATTCCGCACGAGTCCATAGCCGTGAGTCCGTTCAACTGGCGACAAATTTCAAAGTCTCTCCCGGCTTTCGGAATATTCAAGGATGTCGTCGAATGCGCTCATTCAACTACGACGACGGAAGTTAAGCCCCCTCGTGTCGGAACGAGCGCACTCGCGATGCAAACAATGAGCAAACGAGATGTCGAGATAAAAATTTCTTCCTTAGTGCGCGCGCTAGTCGGTCGTGAGGTGGCGGTAAACGCCCCATTGATGGAAGCCGGGCTGGATTCGCAAGCAGCCGGAGAACTCAAGAATGAACTTGACGTCGCGTTCGGCGTCGAAGTCCCGGCTGTGGCCGTTTACGACTATCCTACAATAGCGGCACTGAGCTCATACATCGCGAGCGGCACGCAAATCGTGGAAAACTTTGAAAGTAGTCCCACAGTAGCAGAGCACTTTTTGAATGACGTCGTCGCTCACATCTCTGGCGCTGAATTATTAGTACCGACGCACTCGGGCGACGGCATTACACGCGTGCCGATGCATCGTTGGGACAACTCATGGTGGTGGGACAGAGAACAGATTTTCATACCTTCTTTCAGTGGTTTCTTGATCGGTTACGAGCTTTTTGATACGACGCTTTTCGGCATCGCGAGCACCGAGGCTTTGTTGATGGACGTGCAGCAGCGCTCCATTCTCGAAGGCGTCGCCAGCACGAGACTTGCGAGCCATGAAATCAAAGATGATGCGTTAGAAGGTGACTCGTGCGGAGTATATGTCGCGATATCATCCATGCAGTACCAGGTCGAAGTGTTGGACAAGTTTTGGAGCAACCAGTTCTCTCCGTACATTGCAACAGGAAATACGCTTTCCGTCGCTGCTGGTCGTGTGTCTTTCATATATGGCTTGCGAGGTCCCTCCTTCTCTATAGACACCGCGTGTTCAACGAGTATTGTAGCGACGCACTTGTGCGTCGAAGGACTTCGATCGTTCGACTGCACGTCAGGGATTGTGGCCGGCGTCATAAGCATCCTGGGACCAGGCGTGACTACAATTTTCTTCTCATCGGGTATGCTCTCACAATCGGGGCGGTGTAAGACCTTGGACGCCAGCGCAGACGGTTACGTGCGAGGCGAAGCTCGCGGTGTGTTCTTGGTTCACGGTATGGAGTCGCACGCAATATCATCTGGTGTCGCGATTGTCGGCTCAAGCATCAATCAAGACGGGCGGTCGAGCGGGCTTACGGCACCGAATGGGCCATCTCAACAGGCAGTCATGAAGCAAGCACTCCGAGCGTCGCGAGCAAATGGCGCCGAGATCGACAAGTTACAAATGCACGGCACAGGTACGCCACTAGGGGACCCCATTGAGGTTGGAGCCACCGCAGCGGTGCTGCAGAGACAAAGTGGCGAACCCCTTACGCTCGAGGCTATCAAATCGCACGTGGGACACACGGAAACGGCGAGCGGAATGGTCGCATTAATGCAGCCCTTGCTTTCACTCGTCGACTCTGACGTTGAGAAAATTCTGCACTTACGATGGGTAAATCCGCACATAGCATCTATCGTCGGCAAAGGTGCGTTCGTCTCTTCGCCGCGACAGAACTTTCCGAGAAACGCAAAGCTCGCGGGTGTGAGCTCGTTTGCCTTTCAAGGTACTAACGCGAACTCGATTCAACGCGTCACGATGGGAGACAAACTTCGACATCCAATCGTCTCACCGGCGTTCGTCAGAGAAACGTTTTATCCACTTCCAAAGTTACATCCGCAGATTCATGCGTTTTCAAAGACTTTCAAACGTGGCGACACGTTGAGGTTTTGCGCAAAAGTGAACGTGCGCACCCATGCACACTTACTCCACCACCGTGTGTTCGACAGAGCACTTTATCCAGGCGCTGGATTTCAAGAACTCGCGGGCGGCGCGGCGCGCACCTTCGACGCAAAGAGCGCTACAATACTGAATTCAGCCGTACCGGCGCCGTTGCAAATGTCTCTTCTGAAGGACACCGTGTTCGACGTTCGCATTCTCGCGCCAAGCGGTCGCCTGGATGTCCACAGTGCGAACATCATTTTCATGAAGTGCTACGTGCGTTTGCACGACAACTGCAGATGTGAAAGCGTTACTACTTCGTCTAAGTCGTTCACAAAGCGTGCCAAGACGACAAAGATATCGCTCGCCAAGATCAATTCGCTCACAACGGAGCGCCACGTCGAATACTTCGTGCACCCGACGTGCTTGGATAGTACGCTACAACTCGGTGCAGTGATGAACGCGGGGTCCTCCGAGACAAAAGTTCCCGTGGGTGTGCACGCGTACGCTGCGCAGCAAATTTCTGTCAAACGGCGCAGTTTACACGCAAGCGCGAGCAATTCGAGTGGAAATTATGTACTCGAGCGCGCAAATGTCGTCGGACTCGAGCTCAAGCCCATGCGCCGTGGAAAAGCACTCGTGACAAAACAAACGCGCATGCTATACGCGCTTCGTTGGTTTGCTCTACAACCGTGCGTTCCTGGTCAAAAGCGCACGGTGAGCGATTTAGAATCGTGTGCCACGTGTGGCGTCTTGACAGCCGCGTGCGCCGTCCAGTGTAATACGGCGACGGGTATCGAAATTGAAACCATTCGCACAACAAGCAACGATGCCCTGCACGGCTTTGCTCGGACGGTTGGACAAGAAATAAAGCAGCTTCGTACGGAGAGTGTTAGGTTCGACGGCGCGCGCACGCGGTACGTTGCGTCCGCAGATGCTTCGTTAAAGTTTGTCGGCGAATCGTATGATGTCCTCGTGCAGGCGAATATGACGTACGGCTCACGTGTACGCAAGGCGCAAAATGTGATCAAACCGCCTTCCCGAAAGTCTCTCACTCTCGAAGTGCGTATCCCCCGTCAAGCTCCAAAGACGCTGCGCGTGATGATCACTGGTGGCTTGGGCGCCATCGGTGTCGAGTACGCGACACATGTGAACTCATCCACGATTGACGCTCGCGTGCGTCTTTTGGGTCGTTCTGGGCGCGGAGCGGAATTCGATGGACGTACATTCTCTTCGGTGCACGCGTGCAAATGTGACGCGGGATTTAGCGAAGATGTCAAACCTGTGGTATATCACCAATGCGATGAGATTCTTCACGCGGCGGGCGTGTTACGTGACGGGTTAATTCGTTTTCAAAGTGCACTGTCAGTAAGAGTTGTCATCGGTGCGAAAGTTAACTCTTGGCAAACACTCGAATCACATCTCGTGGGTGCGATGGTACGACGCATAGTGCACTGTTCTTCGATCGCAGCTCTCACAGGCTCGAGTGGGCAGTCGAACTATTCCGCCGCGAACGCGTGTTTGGATTCAATCGCCGACTTTGCGAGATTTCGAGGCGACTCTATCAGCTCAATGCAATTTGGAGCGTGGTCGAACGCCGGTATGGCAGAGGCGCGGGTTTTAGAAAAGGTTAACTCGATGGGTTTCGGTGTCGTCACCCCTGAACTTGGCATGCGCGCTCTGGAGAGAGTCATGTCGAGACAAGGCATCGGTAACGTCATCGCGACACCGTACGATTTCAAAAAGTTTGCAGAAGCTTTACCTGTCATACCGAGGATGTATCGAGACGTCGCCGTGAAGCAAAAACAGAAAACATCGAAGAAACAGCGCAAACACGTGGGCGGAGGCGCTGCGCGCTTGAGCGTCGCCGTCGTTCGTAGAAAAATTCAGCAGATTGCGACGCAAGTCATCGGAAGAGAAATAGGCTTGGACGAACCTCTCATGGACGCTGGGCTGGATAGTCTCGGAGGGCAGGAAATGAAGGCGCAGATTGAAGATGAATTTGCCGTCGAACTTCCCGCGACGGCCGCGTTTGATTACCCCACGGTTTCAGTGTTGGGGGATTTCGTCGCAGGGGAACTGGGCGCCGGCGATGTTGATGAAGATGAAGACACAGCGGAAGGCTCTGGAATCTCAATCGCAGACGTTCAATCGCGCGTACTACAAATTGCCTGTCAAGTGATCGGTCGAGATGTTGACCCGAACGAGCCGTTGATGGATTCGGGACTCGACAGTCTCGGCGGTCAAGAGATGAAGCAACAAATCGAAGACGAATTTGACATCGAGCTCCCACCCACCGTGGTATTCGATTACCCGACCATTAAAGACTTGGCGACGTTCGTCGCTGACGAAATTGGAGCCACGGCTGCGACAAAGAAGTCACCGACCATCGTCGTCGCGTCGTCGTTGAAACACGTTGCAGTGCGGAACTTTGATCTTACCGCGCCTCACCCTCCCGATGCCGACGCGATTCGTCGCGTTCCATACCACAGATGGGATCACGACTTTTATCAAGAAGCCGTGCAAGAGTACCACTCCTCTCGCGTGAGCGGCTACAACTTGCACGTCGCTCCGTTTGGTGGATTCATGACCAATTATATCTCGTTCGACAACCGGGCATTTGCGATTTCGGCGTTAGAAGCGCTCTACATGGACGTTCAGCAAAGATCTCTTCTAGAAGGCACGTTCCAAGCGACGACTGCTGGAACTTTCGCCGTCACTAGCGAAGACACGCTCGAAGGCTCGCTATCGTCTGGCGTCTGGGTCGGGATCGCCGCGTGCGATTACGCAGATGAGGTATTGCGAAGGTATGAACACGCGCTTCATCCGTATTTGGTGAGCGGTACTTCTCTCAACGTCGCCGCTGGACGCATTTCGTACGTGTTCAACTTTAAAGGGCCCTCTGTGAGCGTAGATACTGCGTGTAGCTCCTCCATTGTCACGACGCACTCGGCGTTTATCAGTATGAGATCTTCAGAAATCGGTCGAGCAGTGTCTTGCGGAGTGCAAGCGATTCTCAGTGAGCACATCACTGGTGTTTTCCACTCTTCAGGAATGCTCGCGCCTGATGGCAGATGTAAAACGCTTGATGCGAGTGCCGACGGTTACGTCAGAGGCGAGGCTCGAGGCGTGCTCGCCCTCGAAGCCGTTGACGCGAGTGAAGCGGTGAATGTCACGAATGTTTTACTAGCCGGAGCGGCAGTAAATCAAGACGGGCGGAGTTCTTCGTTGACTGCTCCAAATGGACCGACTCAGAAGACTGTCATTCGCGCCGCCATTAGTACAGCTTCCGCGATGACGCGAGACGTGGACGTTCTGCAACTACACGGAACTGGCACCGCGCTGGGCGATCCAATTGAGATTGGAGCAGCGCTGAGCGCTCTCGAAAGATTACCTGCAGATCGCGCTTTTACGTTGGAAGCAGTAAAAACGCACGTCGGACACACTGAAACAGCGGCAGGGGCGGTATCGTTGGTGCAAGAGACGAAAAAGTTGGCCGGCTGTGCTACGTCGCTCGTCGCGCACTTGCGCTTGGTAAGCCCACATTTGCTGGGTTTGTTTGCCAGTGCCCAAACGAATGACACACACATCGCTCGACAGTTTTCAGCTCGTTTGGCATCACTCGTTAGCGTTTCGGGCTTCGCCTTTCAAGGCACGAACGCAAACGCTGTCCTACGATTGAACTCTTCAAAATTGCCCGCGCCGCGTCATTGTCCCAAAGCCATCTTTCATCGATCGCGCTTCTGGCCACTTCCAGAGCTCCACGTCCACTTGAAGACGTTTGATGGCAGCAACGATGCCGTTACTTTTCGGTTTACCGCGTGTGTTGACGCGAGATTACATTCGCATTTGCTCGGTTGCAAAACTTCCGCGCGAGAAGCCATCTTTCCGAGTGCCGGTTTCCTTGAACTCGCGTGCGCGGCTTCACGAATATTCGATCGCGAACCCATGGCGTGCGACGCGGCCGTCTTCGCACCTCTAGCCTTACGTACGAATGGCGTGTACTTCTTCACAGTGGCCGTGAACGCGAAATCGGGGGAAGTCGAGGCGAAGGAGTCTTTGGACCAAGGCGAGGCGTGTATGCAATGCCGAGTTCGTCGCACAGATTTGGCGTCGAGGCGAACAGCCCCCGGTCCCGTTTCATCATTGCTCGTCGGGCGTTCGGATTCATCGAATAGAACTGTTCGAGCACGCGTCAAGGCGAGGAGCGAGCAATCGCACTTCGAATATCGCATAGATCCTTGTGCGCTCGAGAGCTCGTTCGCCGCGAGATCGGCGATGCGCGATCCGGGCGTGCTCCGGGCGTGCGCTAGGCACTACACCACGCCTCGGACGGCAGCGATGTCTATGATCGCGACCATATGTGATCATGCACACACAATGAACGAAGTTTACACGATCGGTGTCGTATTCAAGAGGCCGTTTGATCGAGTTTACCGACTCATCAGACAAACGTTCGCGGCGACACCCGAAGCGACGACTTCACTTCGCCGTGAAGTTGTGGCGCCGTTACCGCCGCTCGAATCGCTCGAATCAATCCAGCGTAAAATCTATGCGCATTGTTCGCGAATTACAGGCGCCTCATCGATCGCGGGCGGCGACGCGCTCGTCGATCTTGGCATGGATTCCTTGGCGGCGGCGGAGTTGCGTGCGGCGATTCAAAACGAGTTCGGAATGTTGCTCCCCATTCACGCCGCGTTCGAGTGTCCCACCGCCGATGCACTCGCGAGTTACATCGTTCGCGAACATACCAAAAAGCGAAAAGCGGAGACCGCGGGCGCAACGCGACCGGCGTCGACTGTTGAAGGCGAGACGGTTCGTTGGCTTGTCGTTATCGCGGTTATCGTCGTCGTGATGGTTTTACACATCGTAAAGTTGACGAGAGCAGTCTCGCTCGAAGATGCTTGATCGAAATGTACGCGAAAATGCTCACAACTCCCATGATCCTCCTGCAAAACGCTGCTTCCGCGCGCGCTTTGAGATTCGAGGCGTCTGCGGGCTCTCAATTTCATCGCCAGAGGATTCGCGCGCCGTCTTCGTCATCGACGAACTCGTCGTCGTCGGTTTATATCTCTTCGTCGTGACGTTGATCTTTTCACGAACATCGCGAATGAACGATCTTCCAAACTTGAATTGCTTAGGCGGCTGCGCATGTGGAAACAAAGTTTCCCACTGCCGCTTACCGACCTCTCGTATCGTCTCATCGCCGACATCGGACGCGTCCACGGCCCGCACCGTCGCCGCGTCCAACTTCGCCCGCATCTCTTCCCACGTCATCTTGCGTTCGGGCTTTTTCGTTCGTCTCGCGCGCGGTCTCTCCGCGTCCGCATTCGGCGCAAATTCTCGCTTGACCACGAGTCCGAGTCCGAGTCCGCGTCGATCCGACGTCGTCTCGTCGTCCGACCACCCCGCGACCAGCGCTTCGGCATCGCGCACCATTCGCTCCAACCGCTCCAACCGTCGTTTCGCGCGAGAGATTTGTTTCGAGAGCAGCTTCTCGCGCTCGACGAGCGATTCGCGTTCGCGTTCCAGCGAGTGTCTCGCCGTCGTCTGTTCTCGCAGCGCCGCGCGCAGCGCCCTCGCCGCGACCGCCGCGTTCTCGCCTCCACGCGCACCGCCCTCGTCCACGGGCACCACGAAAAGATCATTCGCGACGTCTTCCTCCGCGATCGTGGGCGCCGTCGCCTCCGCGTCCGCGCGCCACACGGCGTCCTCGAGCAGCACGGCGAACTCGGTCGCCGCCCCCATGTCGGCGATCGGTCCGCGCGTCAGAGTGATTGACCTCGATCGATCTTTCCCCGAGATCGATCGATCGACGGTGCGAGGTTCGTTGAATTTCGATGACCCAGGATTCGACCGACAGACCGAGCCCGCGCCTGCCGACGGCGACGTCCGCACACCCGCGCGACGATGTTCACCGTCTCCGCCCCATCGCACGCGAGCCTTCGGGCGTTCAAGCCGAACACGGTGCGTGCGAA
>Ga0228638_1000031_pt1 | contig 52044 bp, 60 predicted proteins | sample 48DmetaG_FD_182704 | JGI IMG/M metagenome (GOLD analysis project Ga0228638, IMG submission 182704) | Seawater microbial communities from Monterey Bay, California, United States - 48D | ecosystem: Environmental > Aquatic > Marine > Coastal | place: USA: California | collected 2016-10-31 | reverse complement strand
CTAACAGTTTATGAACAATTTATCAACATTGGTTTTCATAAATAATTCATTTTATCCATCCAATCATCGTTATATATTTTACCAATATATCTACTCCCTGAATCGTGAAGTAGCACAACAACTACGTCGTTTTTTTTAAACTGTTTTTTTAACTGAATTACACCTTTTATTGCTGCTCCACATGAATTACCAGCAAAAATTCCCTCTTCTCTTGCTAGTTTTCTTGTATATAATGCCGCATCCTTATCAGTAACCTTTTCGAAATGATCAATGATTGAAAAGTCAACATTTTTTGGAAGAATATCCTCACCTATTCCTTCCGTTGTATATGGATAAATTTCATTTTTATCAAATACACCTGTTTCATGATATTTTTTAAACACAGAGCCAAAGGTATCAATCCCCCAAATTTTAATTTTTGAATTTTTTTCTTTTAAGTATTTACCTACTCCAGAGATAGTTCCTCCAGTTCCTACCCCTACAACAAAATGAGTAATTTCTCCCTCTGTTTGTTCCCAAATTTCAGGTCCAGTAGCTTCATAATGTGCTTGAGTATTAGATGGATTATCGTATTGATTTACATACCAACTATTGGGAGTTTCATCAGCAATTCTCTTAGAAGTGCTATAATAAGAACGTGGATCATCAGGATCTACATTAGTTGGACATACAATTACTTCTGCACCAACTGCACGGAGTACGTCAAATTTTTCTTTTGATTGTTTATCGGTGGAAACACAAACTAGTTTATAGCCTTTTACAATGGCTGCTAAGGCTAGTCCCATTCCAGTATTTCCTGAGGTCCCTTCAACAATTGTACCCTTGGGCTTTAATCGTCCATCAGCCTCAGCATCTTCAATCATTTTTAATGCCATTCGATCTTTTACCGAATTACCAGGGTTAAAGCTTTCTAACTTAGCTAATACCATAGCATCTACTTCACTAGTAATATTATTTAACTTAACTAATGGGGTATTACCGATAGTTTCGAGGATTGAATGGGCAAATTTCATAAAAGTGTGATTTTCATGTCAAAGTTAATTATTATTGATCAAAATTTTATCTAAATCTCAGTACTTTAGAAGGGCTAATTCTTAAAATAATTTTTGAAGGAATCCAAAGTAATATTGAGGAAATAAAAAGAAAAAATAAATTTATAAATAGCACTTCCAGACCAGAAATCGAAACCGGTGCTTTACTTACAAAATAAGTAGAAGGATCTAATTGAATCCATCCAAAGAAACTTTGAGAAAAATAAAACCCTAAACCAATCAGATTTCCAAACAACAAACCTTTGGACATGATTACCGCTCCATTGTATAAAAATATTTTTTGAATTAGTTTATTCCTTGCCCCAACTGCTTTCAAAAGGCCTACCATTCTTGAACGTTCTAAAATTAAAACTAAAAGTGCTGTTGCCATATTTGTAACACCAACAAGTATCATTATAATCAAAATTATTAATACGTTAAAATCAAAAAGTGAAATCCATTGAAAAATACTTGGAAATCTATCAAATATTGGAATGCTATTTAATTCTGATGGTATATCATTATATATCTTATCTGTTGTGTTTTGAATTAAAGAAAAGTTTTTTACAAATAATTCATACCCTCCAATCATATTTTCCTCCCATAGATTTAGTTTCTGTATTTGACGTAAGTCACCAAATAATAAAGTTTGATCAATATCAGGAAAGCCAGAAAAATATATCCCTGCAACAGTAAAACGTCTCTTTTTGGGAAGGCCATTAATAGACAGATTTTGAAAGAAAGAATCAGTTTGATCCCCTACCTTTAAATCTAATTGACGCGCTAAAGTTTCAGAAATTAAAATTTCTTTACTCATAGTATCTGATAAGTCAGGAAATCTACCTTCAGTCAAAAAAGTATCAAGACTTGACCAATCAAAATTAGAGGAAACACCCTTAAATACAACTCCTTCAAAATGAGATTTATTTTTTAACATTCCTGGCTTTAATGCAATTGAGTGAAAACGTTTTATATTTTTATTTTCTCTAATCTTTTGTCTAAGTGAATCAGTATCCTCAAATGGTAAGACAGAGACTTGAGATTCGTTGTTTTCAAATAAGGTTATTAAAATATGGCCATTAAAAACGCTAGTCTTATTTTGAATCTCTTTTTGTAAACCCTTGCTAGTAGACATTGCAATCAAGATGGCAGATATCCCTAGGCAAACTGCAAGGGTTGCAATGTTTATTATTCGAGCAGAAACCGTATTTTTATACTGTTTATGTCCTTGCATTTTACGAGCAAAAAACAAAGCTATATTCACTAGAGATGAGATTAAAAAATTCTTCTATCAAAAGTACATTTTTATTTTGGCTTCTTGCATTGAGCTGTTCTAGCTCAATAAGCCAAAAACGAATCCTTCCTGGAGCTTACCTACAAGACCAATATATCCCACTTTTAATTAAAAAAAAAGTAGGTGTTGTTGCTCATCAAGCTAGTTTAATTCCAAAAAGAAATACATCCCAACATCTTGTAGATTTTTTATTGGAAAACAATATTGATATCCATAGTATTTTTGCTCCAGAACATGGTTTTAGAGGAACAGCAGATGCAGGAGAAAATGTTAAAGATCAGGTGGATCCAAAAACAGGAATTCAAATAATATCTCTTCATGGAATTAACAAAAAACCTAAAGCAGAACAACTTAACGGCATAGAAATAATAATCTTTGACCTTCAAGATGTAGGTGTACGTTTTTTTACTTATCTGTCAACTCTTCATTATGTCATGGAGGCCTGTGCCGAAAATAATATTCCCGTGATTATCTTAGATCGTCCAAATCCAAATTTACATTATGTAGACGGACCTGTTATGGAAGAGGCCTATACTAGTTTTTTAGGAATGCATCCTGTACCTATTGTATATGGTATGACTATTGGAGAATACGCTCAAATGATAAATGGAGAGAGGTGGTTGAAAGAGGGTTTGCGATGTAGACTGAGTATTGTACCAGTAGAAAATTATAATCGAAAATCAAAGTATGAGTTATCTGTAAGACCCTCCCCTAACCTTCCAAATCCTCAAGCTATTTCTTTATATCCGAGTTTATGTCTTTTAGAACCAACGGTTATTAGCGTTGGCAGAGGGACTGATTTTCAATTTCAAATTTATGGTCATCCTAAACTTCCTAAAAGTAATTTCACCTTTACTCCTTTACCGAATTTTGGTGCAAAAAATCCTAAATTAAAAGATCATCTTTGTTATGGAAAAAATTTGACAAAGGTCCTTAGGCCAAATCAATTAGAGCTAAAATGGCTTATGGATGCATATAAAAATCTCCCTAAATCCAATATGTTTTTTTTAAAGGGTTTTAATAAAATTGCTGGAAATTCTAGTTTAAAGGAACAATTGATTTCAGGTGTAAGTGAAATAGAAATTAGGAAAAGCTGGAAACCTAAACTTGAATTATTTAAGAGAATTAGAGAAAAGTATCTGATTTATAATTAGGGAATATTCAAATATTTATGAGTTTGTAAAGATGCTTTCCAGCTTGGATTTTGTAAAACATATTCTACTATTAAAGGCATAACTTTTTCACGTTTTCCCCACTCCGGCTGCAAATACAAAAGACAATTTTCTTTCACTTTTTTAGCTTGTTGTTCAGCAAATCGAAAATCATCATTGTTGTAAATTATAACTTTAAGTTCGTCTGCACGAGAGTAAGCGTCTAGAGTTGGTAGTTTATTTTTTTTTGGAGAAAGACAAAACCAATCCCAATGACCTGTTATTTCGTAAGCTCCAGAAGTTTCAATATGAATTTGCATCTTTTTTTTCTTAAGAGCTAAGGTCAAAGGTTCCATATTCCACATTAAAGGCTCACCCCCGGTTATCACTATAATATTGGAATATTTTATTGCCTGTTCCACAATTACTTCAATAGGCGTAGCTGGGTGTTTTTGAGCATCCCAGCTTTCCTTTACATCACACCAATGGCAACCTACATCACAGCCTCCGATTCGAATAAAGTAAGCTGCACTTCCTTTGTGGTAACCTTCCCCTTGGATAGTGTAAAAAGCCTCCATAAGAGGCAATGCTCTACCTAGATTAACTTTATTCTGCAAACTTTTATTCATGAATTTCAAAGATACCAATTTCTAAGGCTTCTCATAAAATTGTGTACCTTTACTTATGGCTTCATTATCACCTTTTCATCTAGCTATTCCTGTAAGAAATCTTTCTACTTCAAAGCACTTTTATGAAGAAACTTTAGGTTGTAATCCTGGGCGAAGTACAAATGAGTGGGCAGACTATTCTCTTTTTGGACATCAACTCGTTTTACATGAAGATAAAAATTATGAAGGTCTTAAGCACTTTAACGAAGTAGATGGAAAATCTGTCCCAATCCCACATTTTGGAGTAGTTTTGAAATGGAAAGTATTCCAGACTTTTAGTCAAAAATTGATAGATAAAAAAATTGTATTCCAAATCGCTCCATATCTTCGATTTGAAGGCTTAGCAGGAGAACAGCTAACCATGTTCTTTTATGACCCCTCGGGAAATGCATTAGAGTTTAAGAGTTTTAAAAATATTGACCAATTGTTTACTGCCTAAAATATGAATTTATTTTATTTAACATTCGAGAAAATTTTTTCAATAGTATTCGCGCCTAAAATTCAAAAAATAATTGAAAAAGTTATTTTACTTCTTGCAGCTTTAGGTTTTGTAATTCATTTAGGACTTATTTTTCTAAAAGCTCAAGGAATCATCTTTTTTTCTCCTCTTTATCCAGAATTGTTCAATGATCCTATTTCAGCTATTTACACTCCTTTTTCCTTAATCTTAATTTATGAGATCTATTTGCTACTTTTTTATTTACCACGATCTTTTACATCTTGTGTGTCAAAACAGTTTGAAATAATATCCCTTATAGTAATTCGAAAAATCTTCAAAGATATCCCTCAAATGGATTTGGCTGATAATTGGATGAGTAGTTCGCATAACCTTGAATTAATTGTTGATTTACTTGGCTTTTTAATATTATTTCTTTTAATTTTTTTATTTAATAAAAGCAAACAACGTTTACCAAAAGGAGCTGTGGAGAACTCTAGATTACTAAAGTTTATTGCATCCAAAAAAATAGTAAGTGTAATGCTTTTTGGAGTTTTAGGAGTTATGCTTCTTTCTAATTTAAGTCAATGGATATATGGTGTTTTCAACCAACAAAATTTACTAAATCTTGACAGTCTTTTCTTTAATCAATTTTTTACACTTTTAATTTTAGCAGACGTAGTGATTCTTCTAATATCATTTCGCTACACAGAGGAATACAGTAAGTTGATACGAAATACTGGTTTTATTATTGCTACAATTTTAATCAGACTTTCGTTTTCTGCAGAAGGTTATTTGACAATGGTTTTGATTTTAACTGGGGTTAGTTTTGCTTACTTAATTCTGCAAATATTCAATGCTATGGAGAATCCTAAAGTTAATTCCATTGCCTAGCTAGTAAAGTGTTTTGAAGTAACATTGCAATTGTCATAGGTCCTACACCACCTGGGACTGGGGTTATAAATTTAGCTTTTTTAGAAACTTCTTCATAAGCTACATCACCCTTGATCACATATCCTTTTGGATGTTTTTTGTCGGGGACACGTGTAATTCCAACATCTATAATTACAACACCTTCTTTTACCATATCAGCGGTAAGGTATTCTGGAATCCCCAATGCCATTATCACAATATCAGCGCTACGAGTTAACATATCTAGATTTTCTGTTCTACTGTGAGCAACAGTAACAGTAGCATTTCCAGCTGGCCCTTTTTGGCTCATTAAAATACTAATTGGACGACCAACAATATGGCTACGCCCTACAACCACACAGTGTTTTCCGCTAGTGGGTACTTTATAACGCTCTAACAACTGTAAAATTCCAAAAGGTGTTGCTGGGATAAAAGCATTAAGCTCAAGAGCCATTTTTCCGAAGTTGGCGGGGTGAAAACCATCTACATCCTTTTTAGGATCTATTGCTAAGAGAATTTTTTCTTCATTTATGTGATTAGGTAATGGTAATTGCACAATATATCCATCTAAGTTATCATCCTGATTTAAGTCGCTAATATGTCTTAAAAGCTCTTCTTCACTGATATTAGATTCTAAACGAATTAAAGTTGAATCAAAGCCAACATACTCACAAGATCTAACCTTGCTTCCTACATAAGTAAGACTAGCTCCATCATTCCCAACTAAAACAGCTGCGAGATGAGGTGGCCGTTCTCCACTAGCCTTCATGGAATTTACAGTTATCTTAATTTCCTCTTTTATTTCGTTTGAAGTCTTTTTCCCGTCTAGAATTATCATATTATTATTGCATATTTTGCATCATTTGCATCATTTGTTGACCTTTACCACCCTGCATCATTTTCATCATCTTACTCATTTGCTCAAATTGCTTTATAAGCTGATTTACTTCTTGAATAGATTTTCCAGAACCTTTTGCAATTCTTGTTTTTCTACTATGATTAATTAATTGTGGCTGTGATCGCTCTTTGGGTGTCATTGAACCTATAATAACCTCAATACCCAAGAAGGCATTATCATCGATATCCATTCCCTTTGTCATTTTCCCAACACCTGGAATCATACCCACCAAATCTTTCATATTACCCATTTTTTTGACTTGTTGAATTTGTGAGAGAAAGTCATCAAAACCAAATTGATTTTTAGCGATTTTTTTATTGATTCTTCTAGCTTGCTCTTCATCAAATTGATCTTGGGCACGCTCGACTAAAGAAACTACATCACCCATCCCCAGTATTCGTTCTGCCATGCGATCTGGATAAAAAATATCGATTGCCTCTAGCTTCTCACCAGTCCCAATAAATTTTATAGGTTTATCGACGATTGACTTAATAGATAATGCGGCTCCACCTCGAGTATCACCGTCTAATTTGGTAAGCACCACGCCATCAAAATTTAGAATGTCATTAAAGGCTTTTGCTGTATTAACTGCATCTTGACCTGTCATTGAATCGACCACAAAAAGAGTTTCGGATGGATTTACTGCGGAGTGAATATTCTTAATTTCATCCATTAAAACTTCATCAACAGCTAAGCGTCCCGCAGTATCTATAATTACAACATCATTTTTATCTTTTTTTGCTTTTTTTAAAGCAGCAGTTGCAATTTTTACGGGATTTTTTTCTTCTCTATCCTCATGCAAAGAAACACCAACTTGATCGGCTACAATGCCTAGTTGGTCTATTGCTGCAGGACGATAAACATCACAAGCTACTAGTAAAGGATTTTTTTTAAATTTCTTTTTTAAATGAAGCGCTAATTTCCCAGAAAAAGTAGTCTTTCCGGAGCCTTGAAGTCCTGACATTAAAATTACAGAGGGGTTGTCATTCAATTTTATGCTTGCGGATTCTGCTCCCATAAGCCTAGTCAATTCATCCTTTACGATTTTGACTAATAGTTGACCCGGTTTTAAGCTGGTTAAAACTTTTTGACCTAAAGCCTTTTCTTTAACTGTTACAGTAAATTCTTTAGCAATTTTGAAATTTACATCTGCATCCAACAATGCTCTTCTAATCTCTTTGAGGGTTTCTGCTACATTAATTTCAGTAATTTTTCCATGTCCCTTAAGAATCTGAAAAGCTTTATCGAATTTACTACTAAGATTATCAAACATTTTTTATTTGAAATTTGAGTTTAAACAAAAATAATAAATGCTACTTAATTAATTACTATGATGTTTATGGGAATGAAACATCAATCCCATTACAACAACGTGAGGAAAGGTTATAGCAGCTAAAAATGAAAAGAAAATAGATAAATATTGGTCTTTAGGAAGTGAACCAAAAAAATATGATGATACCAAAATAATCAAAGCTAAAATCCAATACAAAAAAGCAGATTTAAAGTACATTTTGTAGGGTGAATGTTCCTTTGCGCCATAGAGATATTTAATCTGTGAATTTAATGATGGAATACTGTGCCAAAAAACAAAATAAAGTCCAAATCCAAAAAGTAAGGATCCTTTCCAAAAAAGAATAGCCAAAATAACCAATAGTATCGCCTCAATTAAAAAAAATTTGAAGTCCTTGATTTTAATGAACATAAAAATCAGTAAAACACCACCAACAGAAAGAAGTAAGATTTTAAAGATTCTAAAAGGAATCCTTACAGATGAAATTTCAAAAATAACATTTTCAACTTCGGAATTATGAAAAAAGAAAAGTAACAGAAAAATAGTAGCTCCATAAAATGTATAAAACAATGACGGTTGTTTTATATAATCTATTTTATCCTGCCAATGTTGTTCTCCAAAATGATAACAACTTACTATTACAAAAGTTAAAAGGGCAATGCCTGGAATAAAATAGAAAATCATAATCCCTAAAAAAACTACTCCTAAGTATATAACTAAAAAAGATAGGCCCAGAAAGGAGTTGTTTTTAAGTTTTTTTTTTGATAAAATTTTAAGATCATTTGCTCCATGTAATATACCAAAGGAAAGTATTCCTAATCCTGAAATAATATTTTGTATGCTCTCAGAGCAAAAAAGTGAAAAAACAACACATAAAAGGGTGAAAATCTGTTTAGATATCATCTTTTTAGGTATTGTAAATGAAGAAGTTAAAGTTTTCAATAGAAAATATTCATTAAAAATAAAGTAAATAAGTTTAGTTTTTTCTACATTTATCTAAACAAAAATAAATAATTAATTTAATCATGGAAAAAATTATAAGTTTAATGACTGTAGTGCCAGCAATGGCTACAGATGACTACGTAGGATTTACATTTTTCGTAGGATGTATGGCGATGATGGCAGCATCAGCGTTTTTCTTTCTTTCAATGAACTCATTCGACAATAAATGGAAAACTTCTATTTTGGTGTCTGGATTAATTACGTTCATTGCAGCAGTACACTATTGGTATATGCGAGATTATTGGGCAACCAATATGACCTCACCTACATTTTTTAGATATGTAGACTGGGTGCTTACCGTACCTTTAATGTGTGTTGAATTTTACTTAATTCTCAAAGCAGCTGGTGCTACAAAACAATTGATGTGGAAAATGATATTCGCTTCTATTGTAATGTTAGTAACTGGATATTTTGGAGAAGCAGTTTATACTACTGGATCAGGTCCTGCTGTATGGGGACTCGTTTCAGGACTTGCTTACTTCTACATCGCATATGAAATATGGTTAGGTGGTGCTTCAAAATTAGCAGCAGCCGCAGGTGGAGCTGTTCAATCTGCACACAGAGCACTATGTTGGTTTGTTCTTGCAGGATGGGCTATTTATCCAATTGGATACATGGCTGGTACTGAAGGATGGTACAGCGGAATATTTGGTGGTCTCCCAATGGATGTTATTTACAACGTTGGAGATGCTGTCAACAAAATCGGATTCGGTTTAGTTGTCTATAAACTAGCTGTTGATTCTAAATAGTTTTATTTTTTATAGAACTTTATGAAAAAGATTAAAATCGCTCCTAGGAGCGATTTTTTTTTACATACTATCAGGTACTTCTATTCCTAAAAGTCCTGAAGCATTTGAAACGACTTCGGCAACTTTTTGAGATAGTGCAATCCTAAAACTTTTTAAATTTTTGTCTTTTATACCAAGAATTGATAAGTTTTGGTAGAAAGTGTTGTAACACTTCACTAAATCATATAGATAATTAGCAATTACAGCAGGGCTGTATTGTTCTCCCGCAAGACTTACAGCATCTGGATAACGCCCTAATTGTTTTATTAATTCACGCTCCTTATTATTCAAACTTAATGTATTATCAATTCCAGAAATTCTTGTTGGTGCACGCTTAATTAAAGTTTTAATTCTTGCATGTGTATACTGAATAAAAGGTCCTGTATTACCGTTGAAATCAATTGAAGCTTTCGGATCAAAAAGTATACTTTTTTTAGGGTCTACCTTAAGAATAAAATATTTTAAAGCCCCAAGAGCAATATTTTCATACAAGTTATTTCGCTGATTATAGGATAATGAATCTAACTTCCCAACTTCTTCTGAAATCAGTTTAGCTTGTATAATCATATTAGAAATTAAATCATCTGCATCTACCACTGTACCTTCCCTACTTTTCATTTTACCACTAGGAAGTTCAACCATACCATAACTCAAATGATAAAGAGACTGAGCCCATTCAAAGCCTAACTTTTTTAAGATTAAAAACAATACTTTAAAATGATAATCTTGTTCATTCCCTACCGTGTAAACCATTCCTTTTAGATTAGGATTGTCTTCAAGACGTTTTAAAGCAGTTCCCAAATCTTGAGTCATATAAACTGAAGTCCCATCTTTACGAAGCAGAAGTTTTTGATCCAAACCTTCATTAGTTAGATCAATCCAGACCGAACCATCTTCTTTTTTATAAAAAACATGATCTTTAATTCCTTTATCAATTATTCTTTTCCCTAGAAGGTAAGTATCACTTTCATAGTAGTAAGAATCAAATGAAACTCCTAAATTCTTATATGTAATTTCAAAACCTTCATAAACCCATTGATTCATTTTATTCCATAATGTTCTAACTTCCTTATCATTAGATTCCCAGAGACGAAGCATCTCTTGAGCTTCAATTAATATAGGAGCTTTCTGCTTTGCTTCATCCAGTAATAAACCATCATCAACAAGATTTGCAATTTCTTTTTTATATTCTGAGTCGAATATGACATAGTATTTACCTACTAATTGATCTCCTTTTATATTTGAATTATCAGGTGTCTCTCCTTTTCCAAATTTCTTCCAAGCAACCATAGATTTACAAATATGGATACCACGATCATTAATGATTTGTGTCTTAACAACTCTGTTACCATTAGCTTCAAGGATCCTTGATACAGAATAACCCAAAACATTATTTCTAATATGACCCAAATGAAGAGGTTTATTTGTATTTGGAGAAGAAAATTCCACCATAACCTCGTTAGCATCATTACCTAACGCTTTATGTCCATAATTATCTAGTTTAAAAATATTTTGAAATTGCTCTAAATAAAAAGAGTTGCTTAAACTTAAGTTAAGAAAACCTTTTACTACATTGTATGATATAACAGATTTGTTAGTATTAATGAGATGACCTCCTATTGCATCTCCTAATTTTTCTGGATTTATTTTGATATATTTTAATAACGGAAATACCAGAAGAGTTATGTCTCCTTCAAACTCCTTTCGAGTAGTTTGAAATTCAAAATTTGTAATGTTTACCTGAAATTTAGCTTTTAAAAAGCTACATATAGGATTAGTCAAAATAGTATTATAGTCAATACTCATGTTTCAATTTGGTAATAAAGATAATTATTATGGATTGATTATGCACTGCTAGTTTAATGGCTTATATTTGTAAAAGTGCTATTAAATGTTTCTTATAACGACCCAAATCAAAAAAGATCTATTGATCAAGAAGTTGGAAAAACTTTTTCATTACAGAAACGATGGAGTTTAGGTGGTATCGGCTCTAAAAAACTAATAATTAATAGCGCTTCAATTGATATTTATAATTTATTGATCTTAGACCAAAATATCAATACTTGTAATATAGAGTTACGTCCTAAGGGAATAATCGTGAGATTTAGAAGTTTATTAGAAACATATGGCCTAATTATTCCATTTTACAAATTGAAGATTTACAAAGGCAAATCTCAAGAATACTCTATTTATTTAGACAATTATTTTGTTAAAATACTTGCTGACTCAAGTGGTGTTCATAAATTCGTTAAAAAAATAAACAAACAAAAGGCTTTAAACACTCCTCCAAATTTAGAAGATTTGTAACTTTTTTAAACTGGACGGTGATTACTCCCTGAATAAATCTGACGTGGACGCCCAATTGGTTCATTATTTTTTCGCATCTCAGACCATTGTGCAATCCATCCAGGAAGCCTTCCTAAAGCAAACATTACAGTAAACATTTCTGTTGGGATTCCTAAGGCACGATAAATAATTCCGGAATAAAAATCTACATTAGGATAAAGTTTTCTTTCAATAAAATATGGATCACATAAGGCTTCTTTTTCTAATGCCTTCGCAATATTTAAAACTGGGTCATCAATTCCCAACTCATCTAAAACCTCATCGGCTGCTTTTTTAATGATACGCGCTCTGGGATCAAAGTTTTTATATACTCTGTGACCAAATCCCATTAAACGGAATGGATCATTTTTATCTTTGGCTTTCTCCATATACTTTTTTGTATCCCCGCCGTCATGTTTAATAGATTCTAACATTTCAATCACCGCCTGGTTTGCACCTCCATGAAGTGGACCCCATAGAGCTGATATTCCAGCAGAAACAGAAGCAAAAAGACCTGCATGGGAAGAACCAACTATTCTTACTGTAGAAGTTGAACAATTTTGTTCATGGTCAGCATGTAAAATTAATAATTTATTTAAAGCATTAACAACAACTGAACTAGGTTCATAATCTTGATGCGGAAGTTTAAACATCATATGAGCAATATTTTGAACATATGAAAGGGATGTGTTGGCATAATTAAGCGGTAGCCCCTTTACTTTTCTGTGAGTCCAAGAAGCTAAAATTGGAAACTTGGCAATCAACATGATAATTGCCTCCCGTACTTCATCTTCAGACTCAATATCTACAGAAGAAGGGTTAAATGCAATTAATCCTGAGGTTAAAGAGGAAAGAACACCCATAGGATGGGCTGACTTAGGAAAACTTTTTAAAATTGACTTTAAATCTTCATCAACTAAAGAGTCTTTTCTTATTTCATTATTAAAATAGTTTAATTCTTTTTTTGACGGCATATCACCAAAAATTAATAAAAAAGCAACTTCAATAAAACTTGCTTTTTCACATAAATCTTCGATGGAATAACCTCTATATCTTAAGATTCCTTCTTCCCCATCGAGAAAAGTGATATCACTCTTGCAAGAACCTGTATTTTTATATCCAGGATCGTATGTAATTAAACCCGTTTGAGATCGAAGTGATTTTATATCAATTCCTTTTTCATTTTCTGAACCTTCTACTAGGGGGAATTCAAAGTCTTTACCTTTATATGACAATTTTACTTTTTCACTCATTTTTTAATTATTTTATGGGAGAAATCTAGTTCTTTTTATACTTTGTGCTTAAACGCTTTCTCTTTTGGGAAATAAGCCAAGTCATTCAACTCTTCTTCAATTCGGAGGAGTTGATTATATTTTGCCATGCGGTCACTTCGAGATGCTGATCCTGTTTTAATTTGACCAGTATTTAGAGCAACTGCTAAGTCAGCAATCGTATTATCTTCAGTTTCACCAGATCTGTGGGACATCACTGAGGTGTAACCAGCTCGATGAGCCATATCGACAGCAGCAATAGTTTCAGATAGAGTTCCGATTTGATTAACCTTAATCAAAATTGAGTTTGCTATGCCCTCTTTAATTCCTCTATCAAGACGATGTACGTTAGTTACAAACAAATCATCACCTACAAGTTGAACCTTATCACCTGCCTTTTCTGTAAGAAATTTCCAGCCTTCCCAATCGTTTTCATCCATACCATCCTCAATAGAGATAATCGGATATTTGTTTGACAATTCTACAAGGTAAGTTGCTTGTTCTTCGGAACTTCTTATTAATCCCTTATCTCCTTCAAAAATTGTATAGTCATAAACGCCATTTTTATAAAATTCCGCGGCTGCACAATCCAATGCAATCATAACCTCAGACCCTATTTTATATCCTGCATTTTCAATTGCCTTGATAATTGTTTCTAAAGCATCTTCTGTTCCATCCAACTCTGGAGCAAAACCACCTTCGTCTCCAACAGCAGTACTTAAATTACGATCATGTAATACCTTTTTAAGGTTGTGAAAAATTTCAGATCCCATTTGCATGGCATTTGAAAATGAAGAGGCTCCGACAGGCATAACCATAAACTCTTGAAATGCAATAGGAGCGTCTGAGTGTGAGCCTCCATTGATTATATTCATCATGGGAACTGGAAGTGTTTTAGCATTTACACCACCAATATATCTATAAAGTGGAAGGCCAAGTTCATTTGCGGCAGCTTTTGCTACTGCAAGGGAAACACCTAAAATTGCATTAGCACCAAGTTTAGACTTATTATTAGTGCCATCCAGTTTTATCATTACATTATCAATTTCTTCTTGACTAAAAACTGATACCCCTACTATTTCTTGGGAAATTAATTGATTCACATTTTCAACAGCTTTTCCAACTGCTTTACCCATATAAGCTGATCCGCCATCACGAAGTTCAACTGCTTCATGCTCTCCAGTTGAAGCCCCCGATGGAACTGCTGCTCTTCCTAAAATTCCATTTTCTGTAATTACATCTACTTCAACCGTTGGATTTCCTCTTGAATCAAATATCTGTCTTGCATGTACGCTAATAATAATACTCATATAATATAGTTCTAAATTGGTTTTTAATTATTGATATATTCTTTAAAAATATCAAAAAGATAAGTCGCGTCATTTGGACCAGGTCCAGCTTCAGGATGATATTGTACTGAAAAACATTTATTATTTTTCATTCGCATACCTGCTAATGTTCCATCGTTGAGATGAACATGAGTAACTTCAATCTCTGGATGTGCTTTTGCAACATCCATATCTACAGCAAAACCATGATTTTGAGATGTGATTTCTCCTTTCCCAGTTAGTAAGTTTTTAACTGGATGGTTAATGCCGCGGTGTCCGTTAAACATCTTAAAAGTTGGAATACCATTAGCTAAAGCAATGATTTGATGTCCTAAACAAATTCCAAATAAAGGTTTATTTTTATCTATAATAGCTTTAGCTAGGGCTTGAGCTTCTTTAAGCGGTTCTGGATCACCAGGCCCATTTGATATAAAATATCCATCTGGATTCCACGATTCAAGCTCATCAAAAGAAGTATTATACGGAAATACTTTAACAAATATATCTCTTTCAATCATATGATTTAAAATATTTTGCTTAATCCCTAAGTCTAGTGTAGCAACTTTATACGCAGCATCGGGATTGCCAACAGTATATGCTTCTTTAGTAGAAACCTTTGACGCCAAATCTAAACCTACCATACTTGGAGTGTCTAACAATTCTTTAAGTAATCGTTCTTCAGCTCCCACTTCGGTTGAAATTACTGCATTCATTGCACCGTGTTCTCGAATATAATTAACCAATGCACGAGTATCGACGTCAGAAATAGTGACTAACTCATGTCGCTTTAAATATTTGTATAAAGACTGATCACCACTCGGTCTTGAATAATTAAAGCTAAAATCTTTACAAATTAAACCTGATATTGAAATTGTTTTTGATTGAGATTCTTGATTCAAAACACCATAGTTTCCGATATGGGTATTTGTAGTTACCATGAGTTGACCAAAATAAGAGGGATCAGTGAAAATTTCTTGATACCCTGTCATACCGGTGTTAAAACAAATTTCTCCAAATGCACTTCCTTCAATGCCAATTGACTTCCCAAAAAATTGAGTTCCGTCTGCAAGAAGCACGAATGCCTTTTTTTTAGATCTGTATTCCATATTATACAAAATAAATCAAAAAAAAGGATAAACTAAAACGTTTATCCTTTTATATAGTTAGGTTTAAAAAAAAATACTAATCTTCTTTTGGATCCTTTCCTAATGCAGAGTCTGATGGTGATGATTCTTCAATAGAAGCTTCATTTGATACAGGTTTATTTTCTATCAATGTTTCTTCATTTTCATCTCCCGTTTTTGATATATTAGTTTTCACCTTACTCCCACCACGTCTTCTAGATTTCTTTTTTGTCTTGGCTTCAGATTTGTAAACTTCATTAAAGTCAACCAACTCAATCATCGCCATAGAAGCGTTATCACCTAATCGATTTCCAAGTCTTATAACTCTTGTATATCCCCCTGGACGGTCACCTACTTTTAGAGCAATTTCTCTAAATAATTCTGCAACTGCGGTTTTATCTCTTAATGAAGAAAAAGCTAATCTTCTGTTATGTGTCGTATCTAGTTTAGATTTTGTAATTATAGGTTCAATAAACTGTTTAAGAGCTTTTGCCTTAGTAAGAGTAGTATTAATACGTTTATGCTCAATGAGAGAGCAAGACATATTAGCTAACATCGAACTCCTGTGAGCCGATTTACGCCCTAAATGTTTTACTTTTTTTCCGTGTCTCATTTTTTTTTATTTAAAAATGTAGATTAATCTTTATCTAATTTATATTTAGCTAGATCCATTCCAAATGAAAGACCTTTAAGAACTACCAATTCCTCTAACTCTGTCAATGATTTTTTACCGAAATTTCTGAATTTCATCAGATCGTTTTTATTATAGGAAACTAAATCCCCTAAAGTGTCAACTTCAGCAGCTTTCAAACAGTTAAGAGCTCGAACGGATAAGTCCATATCCACTAATTTTGTTTTTAAAAGTTGACGCATGTGAAGAGATTCTTCATCATACGTTTCTGTTTGAGCAATTTCGTCAGCCTCAAGAGTGATTCTCTCGTCTGAAAACAACAAAAAGTGATGAATTAGAGTTTTAGCTGCTTCAGTAAGCGCATCTTTGGGGTGAATTGAACCATCTGAAATAATCTCGAAGACAAGTTTTTCATAATCTGTCTTCTGTTCAACACGAAAATTTTCAATACTATATTTAACGTTTTTTATTGGAGTAAAGATAGAATCAATTGCAATTACACCAAGTTCAGTATTATTTTTTTTATTTTCTTCTGCAGGAACATAGCCTCTTCCTTTTTCGATAGTGATCTCGATATTTAGCTGGACACTTTTTTCCAAATTACAAATCACCAAATCAGGATTCAATACTTGAAATCCTGAGATAAATTTTTGAAAATCAGCAGCTTTAAGTTGTTCTTGACCTCCTATAGATATAGAAACCTTCTCTTCCTCTGTGTCCTCAATTTGTCTTTTAAAACGAACTTGTTTTAGATTAAGGATAATTTCTGTAACATCTTCTACAACTCCAGAAATTGTTGAGAATTCGTGATCAACATTTTCTAATTTAATAGAAGTAATTGCGAAGCCTTCTAATGAAGATAACAAAACACGTCTCAGTGCGTTTCCAACTGTCAATCCATAACCTGGTTCGAGTGGGCGAAATTCAAATTTGCCTTCGAATTCCGAGGAATCGATCATAATTACTTTATCTGGTTTTTGAAAATTCAATATTGCCATAATGTGCTTACATTTGATTATTTAGAATATAGTTCGACTATTAATTGTTCTTTAATGTTTTCGGGGATTTGAATACGTTCAGGAACGCTTACATATGTTCCTTGAAGCTGTTCCCTATTCCAGCTTAACCACTCGTATGCTGATGCATCCTTTCCATTTGCTTCTATAATTATGTTTAAAGATTTTGATTTTTCTCTAACCCCTACTATGTCTCCAACTTTTACTTGGTAAGAAGGGATATTAACTATAGAACCGTTTATTGTTATATGACGGTGTGATACTAATTGTCTTGCACCGCTTCTAGTGGGTGACAAGCCGAATCGATAAACAACATTATCCAGTCTTGACTCACATAGCTGAAGAAGAGCCTCACCAGTCACACCTTTACTTCTACTTGCTTTTTCAAAAAGATTTCGAAATTGACGCTCTAAGATCCCATAAGTGAACTTAGCTTTTTGTTTTTCCATAAGTTGGATCGCATACTCAGACTTCTTCCCTCTGCGTTTTGCATTTCCGTGTTGTCCAGGAGGAAAATTTCTTTTTTCAAAAGATTTATCGTCTCCGAAAATTGCTTCGCCAAATTTGCGAGCAATTTTTGTTTTTGGACCAGTATATCTTGCCATATATTTACGTTTTTGTTGAATTGAAAACCATGAATTAAGGTCACTTCCTTCGATGGCTAATAATCAATTCATGATCATTTTAATTATTATACTCTTCGTCTTTTCGGAGGCCTACATCCGTTATGTGGGAGTGGAGTAACATCAACGATCTCAAGCACTTCAATTCCACTATTATGTAGTGATCGAATTGCTGATTCTCGTCCATTCCCTGGACCTTTAACAAATACTTTTACTTTACGGAGTCCTGCCTCCTGAGCAACCTTTGAACAATCTTCAGCAGCTGTCTGAGCGGCATAAGGTGTGTTTTTTTTAGAACCTCTAAAACCCATCTTACCAGCTGAAGACCAAGAAATAACTTCTCCTTTGGTATTCGTTAATGATATGATGATATTATTAAAAGAAGCTGTAACATGTGCTTCTCCAATAGATTCAACAATTACTTTTCGTTTTTTACTTGCTGTTTTAGCCATAATTAGAAACTATTATTTAGTTACTTTCTTTTTGTTTGCTACTGTCTTACGCTTACCTTTTCTAGTTCGTGAATTATTTTTTGTACGTTGTCCACGTAATGGAAGGCCTGCTCTGTGTCTGATACCACGATAGCATCCTATATCCATTAAACGTTTAATATTTAATTGAACTTCTGAACGAAGCTCACCTTCAATTTTAAAAGATCCTACAGTTTCACGAATGCGAGCTGTTTCATCGTCTGTCCAATCTTGAACTTTTTTACCTTCATCTACTTTTGCAGCTTCCAAAATAGACTGAGCACGACTTCTTCCTATACCGAAAATATAAGTTAATGCGATTACCCCTCTTTTTTGTTTTGGAATGTCTATTCCTGATATTCTAGCCATAATTAACCTTGTCTTTGTTTGAATCTAGGATTCTTTTTATTTATAACATATAAGCGTCCTTTTCTTCGGACTATTTTACAGTCTGAACTGCGCTTTTTTATTGATGCTCTTACTTTCATAACTTTTATTATATATTAAAATCGAAATGTAATTCTTGCTTTTGTAAGGTCGTAAGGACTCATTTCTAATTTAACTTTATCTCCAGGCAATAGTTTGATATAATGCAAACGCATTTTACCAGAGATATGTGCAGTCACAACGTGACCGTTTTCTAATTCTACACGAAACATAGCATTTGATAATGCCTCAATGATAGTACCCTCTTGTTCTATTGCTGCTTGTTTAGCCATATATTATTTTATACTTCTTCTTGTTTTTCCTGATTTCATGAGTCCGTCATAATGTCTATTTAACAAATATGAATTGACTTGTTGTATAGTATCTATTGCAACTCCCACCATAATTAAAAGGGAGGTTCCTCCATAAAACAGTGCCCATCCTTGTTGGATACCAATAAGTTTTACTACAATTGCAGGAAATACTGCAATTCCAGCTAAAAAAAGAGATCCTGGAAACGTTATATGTGACATTACTGTATCTAAATATTCTGAAGTTTCATTCCCAGGTCGAATTCCAGGAACAAAACCACCACTTCGCTTCAGGTCATCAGACATTTTATTGGTAGGAACTGTTATAGCTGTGTAGAAGTACGTAAATATGATAATTAAAAGCGCAAAAAGCATATTGTACCACAGCCCGAATATGTCAGAAAAATTTGCTTGAATCCATTGTCCTGTATCAGAGTCACCTAATGCTCCTCCAATATAAACTGGTGCGAACATTAGAGCCTGAGCAAAAATAATAGGCATAACTCCCGAAGCATTTAATTTTAGTGGAATATATTGACGTGATCCATATATAGAACGGTCAGAATTAGCGCCTCCTGCCTGTCTTCGAGCATATTGAACCGGAATACGTCTTACCGCTAATGTCAATAAAACAGACAAAAGAATGATGACTATCCATAACACTAATTCAATCAAAATTAACATTGGCCCTCCATTGTTTTCTGACACTCTAGATACAAATTCTTGGGTAAAAGACAAAGGTAAGTTAGCTATAATCCCAACCATAATAAGAAGTGATATACCGTTGCCAATTCCCTTGTCCGTAATTTTTTCACCTAACCACATTGCAAAAATTGTCCCCGTTACAAGTATTATTACTGAAGAACTAATAAATAAGGGTCCTTTACCTAGGATGAAAGCACTCTCGGGAACACCTAAAGCACTTAAACCAAATAGATATGCAGGCGCCTGAACAACACAGATAGCAATAGTCAACCATCGAGTAATTTGATTAATAGTCTTTCTTCCACTCTCCCCTTCCTTCTGAAGTTTTTGAAGGTAAGGAACAGCAATACCCATAAGTTGAACAACTATCGAAGCAGAAATATATGGCATAATTCCTAAAGCAAATATAGATGCATTGGCAAAAGCACCTCCTGTGAAAGCATTCAAAATCCCCAATAGGCCTCCCCCATCAGCTCGACTACTTAATGCCGCTAATTGAACAGAGTCAATTCCTGGAAGAACGACTTGAGCTCCTAGGCGATAGACCAATAACATTCCTAATGTAAGAAGCACACGTTCGCGTAGTTCTTCGATTTTATAAATGTTATAAAGGGTTTCTAAAACTTTTTTCATTATAATAAACTATATAATTACAGCTTCTCCTCCAGCAGATTCAATAGCTGTCTTAGCTGAAGCTGAAAATTTATGAGCAAAAATCTTTATAGCACTATTAAGCTTACCACGACCTAATATTTTAATAGAATCATTCTTATGAGCTAAACGTAATTCAACTAACAGATCTATATTTAATTCCTTTTTAATCTTTTTATCGGTCAACAAGTCTTGTATTGTATCCAAATTTATTCCACGGAAATCTTTTCGATTAATGTTTTTAAATCCAAACTTAGGAACACGGCGTTGTAATGGCATTTGTCCTCCTTCAAATCCTATCTTTTTTGAATATCCTGAACGCGATTTAGCCCCTTTGTGCCCACGCGCAGCGGTCCCACCTTTACCAGAACCTTGACCTCTTCCAAGCCTTTTTCCAGCTACTTTATTAGATCCCTTCGCAGGACTTAAATTTTCTAAACTCATAAAAATTATTTATAATTTGATAACTGATACCAAATGTTTTACTTTTTCAACCATTCCCAATATACTTGGCGAAGCATCATGGGTAACCTCTTTACCAATTCCTCTAAGTCCCAAGGACTCTAAGATTCTTTTTTGTTTTTGTAATCGCTTGATACTACTTTTAACTTGTTTTACTTTAATCTGTGCCATATCATATATCTTATCCATTAAAAACTTTATCAATCGAAATTCCTCTTTGCTCCGCAATCATTTGAGGATTTCGCAATTGTAATAAGGCATCAAAAGTTGCTTTGACAACATTATGGGGGTTTGACGAACCTTGAGATTTAGAAAGTACATTATGAACTCCTACAGCATCTAATACTGCACGTACAGCTCCTCCAGCAATTACCCCAGTCCCTTCAGATGCAGGTTTTAAAAATACGCGTGCCCCACCATACTTTCCTTTTTGTTCATGAGGAAGTGTTCCTTTGTCAATTGGGATTCGAATCAAATTTTTCTTGGCATCTTCTACAGCTTTAGCTATAGCTTCTGAAACTTCTTTTGATTTTCCTAAGCCTTGCCCAACAACACCATTTTCGTCACCAACTACAACTATTGCTGAAAAACCAAAGGCACGACCACCTTTAGTAACTTTAGTTACGCGTTGAACACCAACCAAACGATCTTTTAAATCTAAGCCCGCAGGCTTTACTAATTCTACATTTTTATAATCTTGATACATATGCTAATTAAAATTTTAATCCACCCTCACGAGCTCCTTCAGCGAGTGATTTAACCCTACCATGATACAAATACCCTCCTCGATCAAACTTAACTTGGGAGACACCTGCTTTTTTTGCTAAAGCTCCAATTCTTTTTCCTACAATTGAAGCAATATCAGTCTTGCTTGAAAGCTTTTCTTCGACAATTTCTTTTTCTCGAGAGGAAGCTGCCACGATAGTTTTTCCACTTTCATCATCGATAATCTGGGCATAAATTTCTTTATTGCTTCGAAAAACAGATAAACGAGGGGAAGTTGAGGTTCCAGTTATAATTTTTCGAATCCTTTTTTGAATTCTATTTCTACGGTCTGATTTTGTTAAACTCATTTTCTTTTAATTATGCTGATTTACCTGCTTTTCTTCGAATATATTCACCTACAAATTTGACGCCCTTTCCTTTATATGGTTCTGGTTTTCTGAATGAGCGAATTTTAGATGCAACGTAGCCAACCAACTGCTTGTCGTGAGAAGTTAATTTGATTATCGGATTTTTACCTTTTTCAGAAATTGTTTCAATTTTGACTTCAGGAGCAATATCAAATAATATGTTGTGAGAGAAACCAAGTGCAAGATCTAATTTTTGTCCTTGGTTACTTGCTCTATAGCCCACCCCAACAAGCTCCAATTCTTTTGTAAAACCTTTACTAACACCTTCTATCATGTTAGCAATCAGGGAGCGGTATAATCCGTGTTTAGACTTTACTTTTTTATTTTCTGAAACACGAGATACTGTAATAATATTATCTTCCAACTTAACTTTTACATCGCTGTAATCTTGTTTAAGCTCACCAAATTTTCCTTTAACGATGACTTTTGATGGAAGAATCTCTAGAGTTACTCCTTCAGGTAAATTTATCGGATTATTTCCTATTCTTGACATAACTTCTTTTTTAGTAAACGTAACAAATTAATTCACCACCAACATTTTCTTTAGCAGCTTGTTTACCTGTCATTACTCCCTGTGAAGTAGAGACTATAGAAACTCCTAAACCATTTAATATTCTTGGGAAACTATCTGATCCCGAATACTTTCGAAGACCGGGCGTACTAATACGCTGTAATTTCTTAATCACAGGCTCTTTAGTAAGCTTATCGTATTTCAGTGCGATTTTGATATTTCCTTGATGGTCCTCGGTTTCATCAAATTTATAGCTCAAGATATACCCTTGGTCAAAAAGAATTTTGGTGATTTCTCTTTTGATATTTGAACCTGGTATATCCACAACACGATGTCCTGCGCGATTTGCGTTTCGAATTCGTGTTAGATAGTCTGCAATAGGGTCTGTAAACATAATCTTTTATTATTTAAATTACCAGCTAGCTTTAGTTACTCCGGGAATTAAACCTTTATTAGCCATTTCACGAAATGTTACACGAGAGAGGCCAAATTGGCGCATGTATCCTTTTGGACGACCAGTGAGTTTACACCGGTTGTGCATTCGGATAGGTGACGCATTTTTTGGAAGTTTTTGGAGCGCCTCATAGTCGCCAGCTTCTTTGAGAGCTTTACGTTTTTTAGCATATTTTGCAACGGTCTCAGCGCGTTTAACTTCGCGTGCTTTCATGGATTCTTTAGCCATATTAATTCTTTTTAAAGGGTATTCCTAGTTCTGTTAATAGTGATTTTGCTTCCTGATCAGTTTTAGATGTAGTAACAAAAGTAATGTCCATCCCATTAATTCTATTAACTTTATCGATATCGATCTCAGGAAAAATAATTTGTTCTGTTACACCTAAGGTATAATTTCCACGTCCATCAAATCCAGTAGCTTTTACACCTTGAAAATCACGAACTCTAGGTAATGCTGTAGTTACCAAACGGTCTAAAAACTCATACATACGTTCTCCTCTTAGGGTTACTTTAGCACCAATTGGCATTCCTTTTCTTAGTTTAAAAGATGCTACATCTTTCTTAGAAATAGTTGCAATTGCTTTTTGACCGGTAATTATTGTTAATTCGTCTACTGCATGATCAATTAGTTTTTTATCCGATACAGCAGCTCCTACCCCTCGGCTTAGCACAATTTTATTAAGCTTAGGCACTTGCATAATACTCTTATAGCTAAAAGTCTCTTTTAAATTATTAACGATACGATCGTTATATTCCTGTTTAAGTCTTGGTGTGTAATTCATAATTAGATGACTTCGTCGGTTTTTTTAGCGAAACGTACTTTGCTTCCGTCTTCCATTCTGTAACCCACACGAGTTGTTTTTCCATCAGCGGTAAATACTGATAAATTCGAAATGTCAATAGATGCTTCTTTTTCAGTAATTCCCCCTTGTGGATTTTGTGCGTTTGGTTTATTGTGTTTCTTTACTAAATTTATACCCTCCACAATTGCTTTGTTGTTTTCTTTAGTAATACTTAAAACAGTACCTTCAGCCCCTTTTTGGGAACCAGCGATAACTCGTACAGTATCTCCTTTTTTAATTTTAATTTTGATTGCCATATTTAATTTATTATAAAACTTCAGGAGCTAGCGATACAATTTTCATGAATTGTTTGTCACGAAGCTCTCGTGCTACAGGTCCGAAAACACGAGTTCCAATCATTTCACCAGTAGGGTTAAGTAATACACAAGCATTTTCGTCAAAACGAATATATGATCCATCTGGACGACGAACTTCCTTGCGTGTTCTAACAACTACTGCGGTTGAAACTTGACCTTTTTTAATTGTTCCGGCAGGTGAAGCCTCTTTGACTGTAACGACAATTTTATCTCCAATAGAAGCATATCGTCTTTTTGTCCCACCTAAAACACGAATGGTAAGTACTTCTTTTGCACCAGTATTATCGGCTACTTTAAGTCTAGATTCTTGTTGTACCATCTTACTTTGCTCTTTCGATTATTTCAACCATTCTCCAACATTTGGATTTACTTATTGGTCTTGTTTCCATTATTTTTACAGTGTCTCCGACATTACAATTGTTCTCCTCATCATGAGCCACATATTTTTTTGTTTTCAAAACAAATTTTCCATACATAGGGTGCTTTACTCTTTTAACTTCAGAAACCACAATAGATTTTTCCATTCTGTTGCTAGTAACCACACCAATTCGTTCTTTTCTTATATTTCTTGTTTCCATGTATATATAATTCTTAGTTACTTATGGCTGTTTTAAGTCTAGCAACTATTCTTCGTGCTTTTTTTATTTGTAATGGGTTTTCAAGAGGTGAAATGGCATGTGTCATTTTCAGCTCTTCTAATTGCTTCTGATATTCCATCAGTTTATCTTGAAGGTCTTCTTTTGAAAGTTTTACTATTTCTGTTTGTTTCATAATAATTCAGTTATGCTTCAAAATCTCTTGCTATTACAAATTTAGTTTTAACAGGAAGTTTTTGAGCGGCTAGTCTTAATGCTTCTTTAGCTACATTAAAGGGTACCCCTGCAATTTCAAACATTATGCGTCCTGCTTTTGTTACAGCTACAAAATATTCTGGAGCTCCTTTACCTTTACCCATTCTAACTTCTAAAGGTTTTTTTGTAATAGGTTTATCTGGAAAAATTTTAATCCAAAGCTGACCTTCTCTTTTCATATATCGAGTCGCGGCAATTCTAGCAGCTTCAATCTGACGCGATGTTATAAATACAGAGTCTAATGCTTTTATACCAAACATCCCATTCGAAAGTTGGTGACCTCTTCCAGAGAGACCCTTCATTCTGCCTTTCTGTGCTTTTCGAAATTTTGTTTTTTTTGGTTGTAACATGATATTCTAATATTATTTGCGACGGCGTTGACGACCGCCTCCTCCAGAATTGGACGAGTTTTGTGATGATTTTTTTGACATGCCTACTAAAGGAGAAAGTTCACGTTTTCCATAAACTTCTCCTTTCATAATCCAAACTTTAATTCCTAATCTACCATATGTAGTGTGGGCTTCAACTAATGCATAATCAATGTCTGCACGAAAGGTAGATAATGGTATACGGCCTTCTTTATATGATTCTGAACGAGCCATCTCGGCACCATTCAAACGGCCTGAAATTTGAATTTTGATTCCTTCTGCATTCATACGAATTGCTGCAGCAATCGCCATTTTGATTGCACGGCGATAAGATATTCTGCTTTCTATTTGACGAGCAACACTTGCGCCAACTAACTGAGCATCAAGCTCAGGACGTTTGATTTCAAAAATATTAATCTGAACTTCTTTATCCGTAATCTTTCTCAACTCTTCTTTCAACTTATCTACTTCTTGGCCAGCTTTACCGATTATGATACCTGGGCGTGCAGTAGTAATAGTTATAGTAATAATTTTAAGAGTTCGTTCAATGATCACATTAGACACACTTGCCTTTGATAGACGTGCACGAATATATTTACGTATTTTATCGTCTTCAGCTATCTTATCACCATAGTTTCTACCACCATACCAGTTAGAGTCCCATCCTCTTATGATGCCTAAACGATTTCCTATTGGGTTTGTTTTCTGTCCCATATTATGCTTCAATATTATTAGATCCCAATATCACAGTTACATGATTGGAGCGTTTGCGAATACGATGTGCTCTTCCTTGTGGAGCTGGTCTTAATCTTTTTAACATACTTCCTCCATCTACGCGGATTTCAGAAACGAAAAGATCTGCTTTTTCAATATCTTCAGATTCATTTTTTGATTGCCAATTTGAAATAGCAGACATTAATAGTTTTTCTAATCTCCGCGAAGCTTCCTTTGGACTAAATTTTAAAATTGCTAATGCTCTGCCAATAGATTCACCTCTAACCTGATCAGCCACTAGTCTCATTTTTCGTGGAGAAGTCGGACAGTTATTTAATTTCGCAAAAGCAATTAGTTTATTTGCTTCTTTGAGTACTTGTGCAGATTGTCTTTTACGATTGCCCATGACTATTTTTATTTATTTCCTTTGTTTTTATTACCACCGTGTCCACGATAATTTCTAGTAAGTGAAAATTCCCCAAGTTTGTGGCCTACCATATTTTCAGTAATGTATACGGGAACAAAAGTCTTACCATTATGAACACCTATAGTTTGTCCAACAAAGTCTGGAGTAATTAATGAGGCACGAGACCATGTTTTAATGACAGACTTTTTATTTTCTTCAACATTTTTTGCGACTTTCTTTTCGAGACTGTGATGAACAAAAGGTCCTTTTTTTAATGAACGAGCCATATTATCTTACTTTTTTCTGCGTTCAATTATGAACTTATTACTAAATTTTGTTTTTGATCGTGTACGAAAACCTTTTGCAGGAATTCCGTTACGAGATCGAGGATGCCCTCCAGAAGCGCGACCTTCACCACCACCCATGGGGTGATCAACCGGATTCATTGCTACAGGCCGTGTGCGTGGTCTTCTTCCTAACCATCTTGAACGACCAGCCTTACCGGAAACAAGTAATTGATGATCTGAATTAGAAACTGCTCCAATTACGGCCATACAAGTCACAAGTATTAAACGTGTCTCTCCTGAGGGTAATTTTACAGTTGCAAATCTTCCTTCACGAGCCATAAGCTGAGCAAAAGCACCTGCACTACGTGCGATAGAGGCTCCTTTACCGGGACTTAATTCGATGCAAGAAATGACAGTACCCAAAGGTATGTCTGAAAGATAAAGAGCATTACCAATTTCTGGAACAGAATTTTTACCTGAACTTATAGTTTGTCCTACAGCCAATCCATTAGGAGCAACAATGTATTTTTTTTCACCGTCTTTATACTCTAAGAGGGCAATAAATGCAGTACGATTGGGGTCGTATTCAATAGATTTAACTTCTGCAGAAACATCAAATTTATTTCTTTTAAAATCGATCACTCTATATCTTTTTTTGTGTCCTCCTCCGATATGACGTGAAGTCATCTTACCTTTATTATTCCTACCTCCAGAACTTTTCTTTGGTTCTAACAAACTCTTTTCAGGCTTATCAGTAGTGATAGCGTCGAATCCATTGACTACTCTAAAACGCTGGGCGGGAGTTATTGGTTTTAATTTTCTTACTGACATCTAACGCTATTATAAATTACTATAAAAATCTATGGAATTACCATCTGCTACTTGTACTATGGCTTTTTTAGTAGAATTAGTTTGACCTTTCTGAATTCCGGTCTTTGTGTATCTCATTTTACGCTCAGGGCCATAATTTAGAGTACGAACTTTTTCTACAGTTACACCATATGCAGCTTCTACTGCCTTTTTAATTTCAACTTTATTTGCTTTTGTATTTACCAAAAAAGTATACCGGTTGTGAAGCTCACTTGCTAGAGTTGCTTTTTCTGTTATGATTGGTTTAATTAATATACCCATGATTAACGATTCAAAAGTGATTCAAGTCCAGTAATTGAACTTTCAGAAATTATCAAACTATTAGCGTTCGAAATTCCGTAAGTATTTAATTCTGAACTTATTACAACGTTAGAATTTTTCAAATTACGAGAGGACAAATATACATTTTTATTCAACTCGCCCAAGACTAACAAACTTTTTTTGTCAGCGAGACCAAGTGCAGAAAGCATTTTTGTATAAATCTGTGTTTGAGGCTTGTCTAACTGAAAGTCTTCTAAAATAAAAATTGATTTTTGCTTTGCTTTTAAACTTAGCGCAGATTTACGAGCTAAGCGTTTTACTTTTTTATTAACCTTTTGACTGTAATCTCTTGGAGTAGGTCCAAACACTCGTCCTCCACCTTTGAATAAGGGGTTTTTAATACTACCAGCACGAGCAGTTCCAGTACCTTTTTGCTTTTTAATTTTACGAGTACTTCCCTTGATCTCTGCACGTTCTTTAGACTTGTGAGTCCCCTGGCGTTTATTAGATAAATGAGATTTAACATCTAAGTAAATGGCATGATCATTAGGTTCTATTCCAAAAACGTCAGCACTAAGTTTTACTTTTCTGCCAGTTTCTTTTCCTTTGATGTTAAGTACTTTTAATTCCATTATTTTCTGATAATTACGTATGCGTTTTTATGACCTGGAACACACCCTTTAACAACTAAAAGATTTTTTTCAAGCACAACTTTTATTACTTTAAGGTTAAGGACTTTGACTTTGCTATTGCCCATTTGTCCCGCCATACGCATTCCTTTAAAAACACGAGCTGGATAAGATGCTGCACCAATAGAACCTGGAGCTCTAAGACGATTATGTTGTCCGTGAGTGGCTTGTCCAACCCCAGCAAATCCATGACGCTTCACAACTCCCTGAAATCCTTTTCCTTTCGATGTTCCCGAAATATCCACAAAGTCACCTTCTAAAAAGTGGTCTACGGTAACTGTATCACCTAAATTTAATTCTTGTTCAAAATTTTGAAATTCGACGAGCTTCTTTTTAGGTGTTACTTTAGCTTTTTTGAAGTGTCCTTCAGCTGCTTTTGATACCTGCTTTTCTGCCTTGTCATCGAAACCTAATTGAACAGCATTATACCCGTCAACCTCAACGGTTCTGACTTGGGTAACCAAGCATGGGCCTGCCTCTAAAACCGTGCAAGGGATGTTTTTCCCATTGTCATCAAAGAGACTGGTCATACCGATTTTTTTTCCTATTAACCCAGACATTGTTTTGTTTTTTTATTTTTATTAAACTAATTTCTATTTAAACTTTTATCTCTACTTCAACTCCACTAGGCAACTCCAACTTCATCAAAGCATCGATTGTTTTTGATGATGAACTGTAAATATCCAGTAATCGCTTGTAAGCGGACAATTTAAATTGTTCACGTGATTTTTTATTTACATGAGGTGATCTTAAAACAGTAAAGATTTTCTTATGTGTTGGTAATGGGATGGGTCCTGTTACAACAGCGCCAGTAGTTTTGACTGTTTTTACAATTTTATCAGCTGACTTATCAACTAGGTTATAATCGTATGATTTCAATTTTATTCTAATTTTTTGACTCATGTTATTGCTGTTTATACTTTGTTACCTTTTACTTCTGAAATAACACCTTCTGAAATGCTTGAAGGGGTTTCAGCATAATGTGAAAACTCCATAGTAGAAGTGGCGCGACCTGAAGAAAGTGTCCTCAATGATGTTACATATCCAAACATTTCAGATAGTGGCACTTCAGCTTTTACTACTTTAGACCCCGCACGGTCATCCATTGAGTTTACTTGACCCCGTCTTCGGTTCAAGTCTCCTACTATGTCACCCATATTTTCTTCAGGAGTTAAAGCTTCTAGTTTCATTATAGGTTCCATAATTACTGGACGAGAAGCTTTTGCAGATTCCTTAAAACCAAGTTTTGCAGCAAGTTCAAAAGACAAAGAATCAGAATCCACCGGATGAAATGATCCATCGTGTAATGTGATTTTCATAGAATCTAACTCAAAACCTGCAAGAGGTCCATTAGACATTGCTTGCTTAAATCCTTTTTCTACGGAGGGGATGTATTCCTTAGGTACATTTCCTCCTTTAATTTCATTAACAAATTCTAGACCTGGCTTTCCTTCTTCACCAGGTTCTATAGTAAATACAATATCAGCAAATTTTCCACGACCTCCGGTTTGCTTTTTATATATCTCTCGATGTTTAGCTTGTCCTGTTAGAGCCTCTTTGTACTCAACCTGAGGCTTACCTTGATTTACTTCAACTTTAAATTCACGTCTAAGACGGTCTGAAATAATATCTAAGTGCAATTCTCCCATTCCTGAGATAATAGTTTGACCAGAGGCTTCATCTGTTTTGACCTGAAAAGTTGGATCTTCTTCAGCCAATTTTGCTAAAGCCATACCTAACTTATCAACATCTGCCTTGGTTTTAGGCTCAACAGCAATTCCAATGACAGGATCTGGGAAATCCATGCTTTCTAATATGATAGGAGACTTTTCTGCAGAAAGTGTGTCTCCTGTTTTAATATCCTTAAAACCAACTGCAGCCCCAATATCTCCTGCTTCGATAAAATCTATAGCATTTTGCTTGTTGGAATGCATTTGATAAATTCTTGATATTCGTTCTTTGTTTCCAGAACGATTATTTAATACATATGATCCAGCATCAAGCCTTCCAGAGTAAGCTCTAAAAAAGGCTAATCGACCAACAAATGGATCTGTTGCAATTTTAAATGCTAAAGCAGCAAATGGGTCATTAACTGAGGGTTTTCTTGATATTTCTTCACTGTTGTTTGGATTTGTTCCTACTATAGCTTCTTTATCTTCCGGAGAAGGCAAATATCTACAAACAGCATCTAAAAGAAATTGAACACCTTTATTTTTAAATGAGGAGCCACAAACCATAGGAATAATACTCATATCTTGAGTAGCAGCACGGAGTGCTTCATGAATTTCGTCAGGGCTAATTGATTCAGGATCTTCAAAAAACTTTTCGAGTAAATTTTCGTCATATTCAGCAACAGCTTCAATTAATTCAGCTCGATACTTTTCAACATCAGAAACCATCTCTTCTGGAATTGGTACTTCATCAAAAGTGGAACCAAAATTATCTTCATGCCAGACTATAGCTTTATTTGTAACTAAGTCAACAATTCCTTTAAAGTCTTCTTCCTCACCAATATTTAATACAATAGGCACGGCGTTTGATTTTAACATCTCTCGAACCTGAGTGCTAACATTTAGATAATTAGCACCTTGACGGTCCATTTTATTCACAAAACCGATACGAGGGACCCTATAATTATCTGCTAATCTCCAATTAGTTTCAGATTGAGGTTCAACACCGTCAACAGCAGAAAATAAAAAAACTAATCCATCGAGTACACGAAGAGATCGGTTAACTTCCACAGTAAAATCTACGTGGCCTGGAGTGTCAATAATATTAAAGTGATATGGCTTTGAATCATTAGTTAGATTTCCTTGATTCTGCGGAAAATTCCAAGTACACGTTGTAGCCGCAGAAGTAATTGTAATTCCCCGTTCTTGTTCTTGCTCCATCCAATCCATAGTTGCAGCTCCATCGTGAACTTCACCTATTTTGTGACTGACCCCTGTGTAGAAAAGTATACGTTCTGTAGTAGTTGTCTTACCTGCATCAATATGAGCTGCAATCCCGATATTTCTTGTGTATTTTAAATCTCTAGCCATGCTATTATGAAGTAATGCTTTTAAAAATTAAAATCTAAAATGTGAAAATGCTTTGTTCGCTTCAGCCATTTTATGGGTGTCCTGACGCTTCTTAACAGCAGCTCCTTCTTCTTTTGATGCAGCAAGAACTTCGTTAGCCAGTTTCAAGGCCATAGATTTTTCGTTGCGCTTTCTAGAGAAACTAATTAGCCATTTCATAGCAAGAGATACTTTTCTATCAGGACGAATTTGCATTGGGATTTGGAAAGTAGCACCACCTACTCTTCGGCTTCTTACCTCCACGTGGGGCATAACATTAGATAAAGCTTCCTTCCAAACCTCTATGGAAGTTTTTTCTTCATCTTGCTTACGTTCTTCAACAATATTTATGGCGTCATAAAATATTTTAAATGCTGTAGATTTTTTTCCATCCCACATTAGCATATTAACAAACCTTGTTACTAGCTGGTCATTAAACTTTGGATCTGGTAATAATGGACGTTTTTTTGCTTGTTTTTTTCTCATAATTAAATAGTAAAAGAAATAACCTTTTTATTTTTTGGGTCTTTTGGCGCCATATTTTGAGCGTCTTTGCAAACGTCCTTCCACTCCGGCAGTATCCAACGCACCACGAACAATATGGTAACGGACCCCCGGCAAATCTTTAACTCGTCCGCCTCGAACCAATACTATCGAATGCTCTTGGAGGTTATGTCCTTCCCCGGGAATGTATGCATTGACCTCTTTTCCGTTAGTCAATCTAACACGCGCTACTTTACGCATCGCTGAGTTCGGTTTTTTTGGAGTTGTAGTGTAAACACGAGTACAAACCCCACGTCTTTGTGGACACGAATCCAAAGCAGCCGATTTACTCTTCTTGGTAATGCTGACTCTTCCTTTTCGTACTAATTGTGCAATAGTTGGCATATATTATATATAATATCCCATTTTTATGGGCGTGCAAATGTAGATTTTTTTTTCGTGTTTTCAAACCTTCATTTGTAAAATTTTATAATTTTTTAAATAAAAAAATTGGACTTAAAATTCACTAAGCAGTATTGTAAAATTTAGACTTTATGATTTACAAGCATAATTGGGTTAATGTGTTAAATAAATACAATGAATAAGTTTTATAAAATCCAAAATAAGATTTTTACAAACAAGTAACTGATTTATAGATTTTTATATGTTTAGATCTACCCTAAAGATTAGGCTAGATCATTAAAATAATATTAGTAAAATTTATAAATTAAATTTTTAATAAGTTTGGCAAAAAATTGATGAAACTTTATCAGCATATAATATTATTACTTTTATGTAATTTCACCACGTTATCATCTCAAGGAAATAATTCTAATGGTGTTCAATCAGATTTAAGGCTAGTTGATCTTTATGAAAACATTAAAAATAAAATAGGAAAGAAAACATATTCTAATCAAAAAATTAAAGGAACTCCTTATTTTGAAAAAACTTTTAAACTAGCAGAGGTAGAGTATTTTGGAGAATTAATAACTGATAAAATCTATATTCGTTTTAACGCCTATCATGATGAAATGGAAATTGCTTCAAGTCCATTGACCAAAAATTCTGAAAATATACTTATAAAAAATAATAAAGTTTTCTGTATAATTGATGGAAAAACATATCGTTATCTTGGATTCAAAGAAGATAATCAGCCGCCTGCAGTTGGGTATCTTAAAGAGCTGTTTAAAGGAGAACTCTTTTCTTTTTATGAACGTAAATTTAAGGTTTATATGCAAGCTACAGTTGCTAGAACCTCATTGGAAAGATCATTTCCAGCTAGGTTTGTAGAAAAAATACAATATTATTATTCTGTTAATAATGGAGAAATAAACCAGATAAAACTTTCAAAAAAAAATATATTAAATAAATTAAAGCCACATTCTTCTTCAATAAAACAATTCATGGAAAAGAACGATAGTAAATTAAAATCATTGAAAGATGTAGTTGAGATGTTAAATTTTATAGACCAATAGCAGTTAAAGGTCTATTAACTTTTAATAATATCCTTCTATGATATACAATTAACAGTTTTATCCTTTGATCAACGACTTTTTTAAAAAAAAACATAATACTTAACATTTTTATGTAACTTAAACATCCAAAAAAAACAAAATTTTTATGAAACATCTTTATTATTTGATGGCTTTTGTGTTCAGTTTTCAACTTGCAATGGCACAAATTACAATCACTGGAAATGTTGTTGATGACCAGGGTGTCCCACTTCCGGGTGCAACAATCTTAGAGGTTGGCACCAGTAATGGTACAACTACTGATTTTGACGGCAACTATTCTATTACTGTTGAAGATGGTGCAACTATCTCTGCAAGCTATGTTGGTTATGAATCATTCATTGTTACAGTTGAAGATCAAGATCAAATTAACTTTTCGTTACAAGAAGGAAATCAACTAGATGAAGTAATAGTAACATCTTTAGGAATAAAACGTGAAAAGCAGGCTTTAGGCTATGCAGTATCTGAAGTTTCAAATGAAGCACTTGAGCAGCGTGCAGAGGGAGATATTGGTCGTGTTCTTACAGGTAAAGCCTCTGGGGTGCAAATAACCAACCAGAGTGGATTATCTGGATCTGGTACAAGTATAGTTATTCGTGGATTTAATTCATTTTCACAAGGAAATCAACCTTTATTTATTGTCGATGGAATTCCTTTTAGCAGTGAAACAAATAGTCAAGGTAGTTTTGTAGATGGAAATAATGGTTCATCTAGGTTCTTGGATATTGATCCTAATAATATAGAAGCAGTAAGTGTGCTTAAAGGATTAGCCGCAGCAACCTTATATGGAACTCAAGGGCGAAATGGGGTAATATTGATTACAACTAAATCTGGTAGCTCTGCAGGTGGTGAATCTAGCAAAAATGAAATTACAATTAATTCATCCTACTTCAATGTAGATTTTGCCTCAATGCCAGACTATCAAATGGAATATGGAAATGGTTTTGATCAAGCTTTTGGGTGGTTTTTCTCAAATTGGGGTCCCAGCTTCCAGGAAGGTGGTCCTGCAGGCTGGGGAGGACAATCTTCTATTAATGGAGCAGTTTCTGGAACTCCAGGCTACCTGAGACATCCTTACACAACAGCTAGTTCTGCTACTGGGATTCCTCAAATATTAAATGCTATAGGAATTGATCCTAACGAACTTTATGAGTGGAAGCCTTATGATAGTGTCGGCCAATTCTTCAATACAGGTCATGTTTTTAGTAACAATATAAATATAAGAGGTGCTACTTCTGATGGTACAGTTAACTACAATATTAATTACGGTAATTTAGAAGATGTTGGATTTACTCCAGGAAACACAGTGAACCGAAATACTCTTAGCTTTGGAGGTAACGCACAACTATCCAATAAATTTACAGTAGGTGGAACCTTAAATTTTACTCAAACTAAATTTAAAACTCCACCAGTAGCAGCAGGTTATGGAAGTAATGTTAGTGGTGAAGGCGCATCAGTATTTGCTAATGTTTTTTATACTCCTCGAAGTGTGGATCTAATGGGTTTACCTTTTCAAAACCCTGTTACAGGTGAATCCATCTACTACAGACAAAACAATTCGATTCAACATCCGTTATGGACAGTAAATAATGCTTCTAACATTCAAAATACCAATCGAGTTTTTGGAGGAACAAACATTTCTTATGGAATCAATGATAATTTGAATCTATCTTACCGTTATGGTGTTGATGTATATTCTGAAAATAATATTAACTACACCAATAAAGGAGGTAAAACAGGTTCTCTTGTTAATAGAAATGGTATTTATGAAACTTGGAATAATACAAAATCAATTTACAATCATAATGTTAATATTTCAGGTGACTATGACATTGATGACTTTGGGGTAACTTTCAATTTAGGTGTTGATTCTAGAAGTGATACTTTTGATCAAAATGGTACTCGTAGTACTGGGCAACAAGTTTTTGGTGTTCTACGACACTTCAATTTTGAACAACAAGACGAAATCCAATTTCTCGAAAAAAGAAATATTATTGGGGCTTTTGCCCAAGCTGAGATTGATTATAATCGTTTTGTATATCTTACACTTGCTGGAAGAAAAGATTGGGTTTCAAATCTAGCTCCAGAAAATCGTTCGATTATTTATCCTTCGGCATCCGCATCATTTATTCCTACTTCAGCCTTTCCTGAAATCAAAAGCGATAATATTAGTTTCTTGAAAGTGAGGGCAGGCTATGGAACTTCTGCAAACTTTCCTTTTGAATATCCTATTGCAGCAACTCTAAATATTGATACACAATCATTTATTAGGAATGGTGGATATATAATATCAAATACATCAGGGTCAGTATTAGGTAACCCCAATTTAAAACCTGAGCGAATAGATGAAATAGAGTTTGGGGTTGAAGGGCGTTTTTTTAATAATCGTTTAAGGATGGATCTTTCTATTTATAATAAAAAAACTAATGATCTTATTATAAGTAGACCTTTGGATCCATCAACCGGATACACTTCAACTCAAACTAATATTGGTTTGATTGAAAACAAGGGAGTAGAATTAGACTTATCCATGGACTGGATTCAAAGCGATGATGGGATTAACCTTTCAACTTCATTAAATTGGTCCACAAACGATGCAATCGTTATTGATTTAGGTGAAGACACAGACCGAATCGTTTATGCTGGATTTGGAACTCTGGGTAATGCGGCAATTCCCGGAGAATCTTTAGGCTCCATAATAGGATCTTCCATTACACGCTCTGGAGCAACAATAGAAGCTTCGCGTTGGGTTGGAGGAGATGGTGACCTTGTCGTTAATAATCAGGGTAGTTATGATGAAACTTTTGACCCAACCATTATTGGTGATGCAAACCCTGATTGGATTGCTAATATAAGTAACAATGTATCCTATAAGAATTTAAGTTTAAATTTTTTGTTTAATTTTCAAGCAGGGGGCGACATTTACAGTACTACTGTAGCTACTCTTCTAGGTCGTGGATTAACTACAGACACTTTAGATCGTGAATTGAGTTTTATCCTTCCAGGTGTTAACAATGGACAACCTAACAATAAACAAATTAACAATTCAACATTCTACTTCAGTAATGTATTATACGGTCCTGATGAAATGAGAATGTATGACGCTACGCATTGGAGACTTGGAGAGGTCTCTATTTCTTATAGTTTGCCTAAAAGTTTAATTGACAACACTCCATTTGGAAATATTTCAATAACAGCCTCTGGATTTAACTTATTCTATGATGCAATTAACATGCCTGATGGTACAAATTTTGATCCCAACATTGCAGGAGTTGGAGTTGGTAATGGAAGAGGATTTGATTTTCTTAATGGACCGAGTGCTAAAAGATATGGTGCAAGTGTCAAACTTACATTCTAAAATTCAAAAAACAAAAACATGAAACACATTAATTATATTTTAGGAATTTGCTTAAGTGTTACGCTAATGATAGCTTCTTGTGAAACTACACAGTTAGATCTTACATCAAACCCAAACGCTCTGAGTCCTGAACAAGCAGATGCTACATTCTTTTTAAATTCGATTCAAGTAGACTTTGCTTATTGGGTTAGCAGTATGGGAGACAGAGGTGGTGAACTTACAAGAATCAATTATATGAATGGGAGAACTTATAACAATGTCTATTCTCCCGATAGTTGGGATGGCATCTGGTCTTCAGCATATCGTGGAATGCTTGAAGACATTAGATTAATGAACTTAATTGCTGAGGAAGCAGGCTTAAGCTTTCATATCGGTATGGGAAAAGTTTTTCAAGCATACATAATGTTAACCTTAGTTGATTATTTTGGAGATGTGCCTTATTCTGAAGCATTACAGGGAGCTGAAGGTGAATTAAACCCTGCTGCCGACAGCGGTGAAGCTGTATATGATGCTTCTATTGCTCTTTTAGATTCTGCAATTCAAGACTTTAATACCAGCGGACCTGTACCTTCAGATGATTTTTTCTATAATGGAAGTCGATTAAAGTGGATTAAGGCAGCAAATAGTATTAAGAAAAAAGCATTATTGAATAAGGGTGATTATTCCGGGTACAATGCAATTAACAATTACATTACTAATTCGGCTGATGATTTTCAATTTTCATGGGGTACAAGCCCAGCTACTCCTGATACTCGTCATCCTCTTTATAGTTCTAATTACACCTCAACAGGAGGTGGAGAATATATGTCAAATTGGATCATGTTTAAAATGCTAAATGGTTATGCTGGAAATACTGACCCTCGGATAAATTATTATTTCTATAGACAGGTGTCTGAAACTCCTGGATTTGATTCAAATGCTAATGAAGAAGTTTTAGAATGTGGCTTGCCAGGTTATTATGTCCCACCACAATATCGTAATGATAAAACTCCTTTTTGTGCTCCGACAAACTCAGCTAATAACGCTGCAATTGGATATTGGGGAAGAGATCATGGAAATGATAACGGAATACCTCCTGATGGATTCTTAAGAACATTAAGAGGAATATATCCTGCAGGTGGTGCATATGATGACGAAAGCTTCACAGGCTTAGTTGACGGTTCGGGAGCAGGTGGTGCAGGAATTACTCCAATAATACTCTCTTCTTGGATGCATTTTATGAATGCTGAAGTTGCAGTTTCAACTGGTGGTGACCCAACATCTGAGACATTAACTGCCATTGAGCAAGCATTAAATAAAACAGATGATTTAGGAGGTCCAGAAATACCTGCTTCAGATATAAGCGCGTACATAGCTGCCTTTACTTCTGATTGGAATGCTGCTGGATCTGTAGCAGATAAACTTGACATGTGGTCAACGGAATACTTTATTTCATTAACAGGAAATGGTATCGATGCTTATAATTCATATAGAAGAAATGGTTATCCTAGAGACCTTCAACCTAATATTGAACCCGATCCTGGACAATTTCCACTTTCTCAATTTTATCCTGCTAATTATGTAAATAATAATAGTAATGCGAGCCAAAAAACTACAAAATCAGAACGTGTATTCTGGAATTCAAATGGACCAAATAATTTAAAATAATGAAAATGAAAAAATTAATTAGTTTCTTTAGTTTAATTATAGTATTTCAATCTTGTACAGATCCTGAAAATACGGTAAATTTTGTACTTGATAATTTTGAAACTGGAGCTGTGCTAAGAACTATTTCAACTTCTGGAACATATAATTATTACGATCAGAGTACTTCTATTTTCTCAGCAACTATTGAGGAACACGATGAAGAAAATGGGGAATTAATGCAAAGCGTAGATATTTATCTTTCAGTTGATGGTGGATCAGAAGTTCTTTTTAAGACTTTACAACCATCTGATTTTACAACTGGTCCTACCGGACTCCCAAGAGCCACATTTAAAGTAGGTTTAACAGAAGTTGATAATCTAGTTGGTTTTATTGGTGGAAGCACCGTCAAAATCAGATTAGAATTAAACCTCACTAACGGTAAATCTTTTTCAGAAGATTCAGTTACTGGATCTATGACAGGTTCTTACTTTAAATCTTCATATGTCTACAATGAAATAGTTAATTGTTTCGTAACTGATGGATCTGCTGTCCCTGGAATTTATAGTGTCAACATGCAAGATTCTTATGGTGATGGATGGCAAGATAGTAGAGTTAAACTTACCTTGGATGGTCAAGTTTATTACTTTGCAATACCTAGTCCCTATACAAGTGGAGTGGAGATTAATAAGACTCTAGAGGAGTACTCTGGAGATGACAATGCAGGATCATCTACTATCACTATTCCTACAAGTGCCTCAACGATGAAATGGGAATGGATGGTTGGAAGATATCCAGAAGAAACATCGTATACTATTTCTTATACTAAATTGGACGGTTCTAGGGCTCAAAATTGTTTTAATGAAGCTGATGGTCCAGGTGGTGAGAAGACACTTAGTGTATGCCAATAAAATAATTTCAAAAAAGATAAAAATTGGTGATTTAACCCCCTTTTTTTATAATATAAAATTTGGGTATACATATCCTCGCCAAAAGGTTGTTCCGCCATCAAATTTCCATACAATTTTTCCAGAGTGGGTAACTTCCCAATATCCAAAATCTCCTTCACATATAAGTGTGTTTCCGTTAGGTAATCTATATGCGCCTGATATTTTACCAAAAAACAAGTCTGGGTCTGTATAACTCCAAATTATTTCGGGTGAGATCCAATTTAAAGGATTTGAGTCAAAGACAGATGGTAATAAGAACTCATAAACTTTTGATTGTTCGTTCTTATAGCCATTCATATATATTAAAAAATTGTCAATGGATTCTGGATCAAGACTAACTAATGAGGGGTGATGATTATTAAAAAATAAACGATCTCCTGATCCACCATATGCATTGGGATTTCCAAATCGGAAAACAAGGTCTCCTAATTCAGTTTTGGATATTATAGTATCAAATTGATGTGGAATTACCCATACTTCACTAAAAAAATTTACACTTACAAAAATAACATCCCTTTTTGGATCATAATACAGTCCATTAGCATGCATTAAATCACCATTTTCATTTTCATGATAATTCAAATCAATTTTCTCTGGATGTTCCGTTACTGATCCAAAATTTGAAGAGGATTGCTCGAAATCTTGTATGAGGTGATCAGCACTTCGCCATTCCCAGACAATAGTTTTAGATTCTGTATTAAGCTCAATTAATTTTTCTAAATAAATTGGACCGCTTCCACTAAATCCTAAATTTAAGGCCCTATCCTCAGAAAATTTCTCCCATACTAAAATTAAAATATTACCATTTGGAAGCACATCAAAGTCATGATGCATTAATTCAGTTTTATTATTCACTTCATATTCCCATACTAATGCCCCCTCTGGATTATATTTTCTAAGAATACCTCCATAACCTCCAAATGAAAAAGAAACATTTTCTGCTTTAAAGATCCCTATAATACTTCCATCTGGCATTAATTTTAAATCATTTCCTAGATTCAAATCAAAATCCCATGTCTTTAATCGTTCTCCTTTTTTTGTATTTAAATACGCTGATTTACCTCCATTTTCTATCATAAATACTGGATTAGGATCAATATTTTTTGGATCAAAGACTAAAACCTCATCAGATAATTCAGGTATGGGAAGAAAAACTGCAGTTAAAATCAAATTACGAGTTAATAAAAATTCATGCTCATAGCTTTCCACCTTATTGTCAAATCCGAGCCAATGATCAAAATAGTAACCATCAAGAGGGGTTGCTTTAAAAAGAATTAGCGAATTTTTAAGAAAGACTCCTGTTTCAGGAGTAACCCTCCCGAGACCTTCAACTTTTAGAGTAACATCAAAGTAAGTTACAGACTCCTCTTCAGAAACAGAATCAGATGAGCAACCTAAAAACACAGCTAGGTTTATTAATATGAAAGTATATTTTATAAAAGAATAAATAAACTTAAAAAAGTATGTCATAAAATTTTTTATGAAATTATGAAAAAAGAAATCATAGCTATTAAATTCAAAAAAATATCAATATGGAATAATGATACTATGAATTGTAATTAAAGTATTTTTGATTTATGGAAAAGTTAACAATATTTGGTATTAGATCAATTTTAGAAGCTATAGAATCTGGAAAACCGATTGATAAAGTATGGCTTTTGAAAGGAAGTCAAAGTAAACTCTTCGATCAACTACTTCACGTTCTTCGTGCAAAAAAAATTGCATTTAGCTTTGTTCCATCAGAACGACTAGATCGTTTTTCATCAAAAAACCATCAAGGAGCTGTGGCGCGAGTCGCTGCTTTAGAGACAAAAGAAATGGAACCTCTAGTTGAGTTAATAATGGCAAATAAAAAGAATCCATTATTTGTTCTTTTGGATGGAATAACAGATACTCGAAATTTCGGTGCTATTTTACGCTCTTCAGCTGCTGTAGGAGTAGATGCTATATTTATCTCAAGTAGCGGAAGTGCACCCCTAAATGGAGATGTAGTTAAAACCTCTGCAGGTGGAGCCTTTAAAGTGCCTATTGCCAAAGTACAGCATCTAAAAGATGTAGTTTACTTTTTAAAAGCACATGAAATCCGAACTCTTGCAATAACTGAAAAAGCAAAAGAAACGGTCTATAAAAAAGACTTAAGTGGTCCAATGGCAATTGTATTTGGTTCAGAAGATACAGGGATTTCAAAAGGCCTTTTGAAAATTGTAGATGATCAAGCAAAAATCCCTATGCATTTGGAAATTGACTCTTTAAATGTTTCTGTAGCATGTGGTGTTGTATTATATGAAATGGTAAGACAGCGAAGCTAGAACTAAAACTCATATATTTAAATTATGAATACTCCTTTGGCAGAACGAATGCGCCCTAGAGCTTTAATCAATTATTACGGACAAAGCCATCTTGTTGGGCCTAAAGGAGGTCTCACTAAAATGATTAAAAATGGTGTTTTCCCTTCTATAATTCTTTGGGGGCCACCAGGCACTGGAAAGACAACTTTAGCTCAACTTATTGCCTTAGAGAAAGAACGCCCTTTTTACCAGATTTCAGCTATTAATGCAGGAGTAAAAGAAATAAGAGAGATCATTAAAAAAGCTGAAAATTCAGGTGGATTATTTACTGGAAAAAGTCCTATTCTCTTTATAGACGAAATTCACCGATTTAGTAAATCTCAACAAGATTCACTTCTTAATGCTGTTGAAAAAGGAATTATAACACTTATTGGAGCTACAACTGAAAATCCAAGCTTTGAAATCATTAATGCGTTGCTATCAAGATGTCAGGTATATGTCTTAAATCCTTTGGCTAAATCTGATCTTGAAAAGATTTTAAAACAGGCTCTTAAGGAAGATGTTCAGCTAAAGAAGATGGCTCTAAAAATTATAGAAACTGAAGCTTTGATAGAACTTTCAGGAGGTGATGCAAGGAAATTACTCTCACTTCTTGAACTAGTGATTCAATCACACAGTAAAAATTCTTTTGAATTGACAAATGAACTTGTCTTTAAAACTGTCCAAAAAAAGACAATTCTTTTTGATAAAAATGGTGATTTTCATTATGATGTTGTTTCTGCTTTTATTAAATCTATTCGTGGTAGCGATCCAAACGCAACTGTATACTGGTTAGCACGTATGATTGATTCTGGCGAAGATGTTAAATTTATAGCGCGAAGAATGTTAATTCTAGCTTCGGAAGATGTAGGAATTGCTAATCCAACAGCTCTAGTTTTAGCCAACAGCACATTCCAAGCGGTATCTTCAGTAGGATATCCTGAAGCAAGAATTCTACTCAGCGAATGTGCAATTTATCTTGCAACATCACCAAAGAGTAATACAGTCTACAAGGCAATTAACAAAGCTTCAGAAAAAATAAAAGTTACAGGCAATCTTCAAGTTCCTTTACATTTAAGAAATGCTCCAACTGAGTCAATGAATGAACTTGGTTACGGTGAAGGCTATAAATATTCACATGATTTTCAAAATCAATTTACCACCCAAGAGTATTTACCAGACGAAATTACTGGAACGAAGCTGTATGAACCAGGAAAAAATAAAAAAGAAGATAGTATTCGTGATTTTTTAAAACTGCGATGGAAAAATAAATATAACTACTAGTTCTTTTTCCAAAAGAAAGGTGTAAACAAAATTAAAACAGTAAATAATTCAAGTCGTCCTAATAACATTAAAAAGGATCCAAAAAGTTTTCCAGAAGCTGGTAATTCACTGTAATTTCCTGTTGGACCAAAATCACCAATTGCTGGACCAACATTCCCTAAAGTTGCTGCTGCAATTCCAATAGCATTCTCAAAATTCAATCCTAAAAATCCAAATACTAAACTTCCAACAATAAATGAAATCATATAAAGAATGAAAAATGCTAATATATTCCCAATGATTTCCTGATTTACTATTTTGCCGTTATATCTAGGTTGGATTATCGCATTTGGATGCAAAGCACGTTTAAATTCCAATATACCGCCTTTAATCATTAACAAATGCCTTACAACTTTTATTCCTCCTGAAGTACTGCCAGCTGACCCTCCTAAAAACATAAGACCAAAAAAGAAAACTGTTAAAAATGGAGTCCATGCCGTATAATCTGAAGTAACAAATCCAGTAGTAGTAATAATAGCAAGAACTTGAAATAATGAATGCCTAATTGACCCCTCTAACTTTCCAAATACTTGAGGAAAATCAAAATAACTATTGTTTAAGTCAACACTAGTGTATATAACTGTAAAAACAATGAATGAAAATATAAGAACAAATGTTAAAAAAGTTACGAATTCGTTATCATCTAAAACTTTTTTAAATTTCCCTGTAAGAGCAAAATAACTAAGAACAAAGTTAGACCCTGCAAGAAACATGAATAAAATAATAATGTAGTGAACTAAGGGTAAGTGATTCCAATAGGCTAAACTATTATTTTTTGTAGAAAAACCTCCTGATGCCATTGTACTCATTGCATGATTGACAGCATCAAAAATTGACATTCCAGCAAAACTTAATAATATTGCCTCTAAAAATGTAAAAGAAACATAAATCAACCAAAGTCTTTTAGCTGTATCAGTAATTCTAGGATGTAATTTATCGTTATTAGGTCCAGGCGCTTCTGCAGAAAATAACTGTATCCCGCCTATCCCTAATAAAGGTAAAATAGCCACTGCTAAGACAATAATTCCCATTCCTCCTATCCAGTGAGTCATACTTCTCCAAAAAAGAATCCCCAAGGGCAAAGATTCAATATCTTGAAGAATTGTTGCTCCTGTTGCGGTATAACCTGACATAGTTTCAAAGAAAGTGGAAGGTATATCAACCATACTATTAGTGAAAATGAAGGGAAGCATCCCGGAAATAGTCATCATCATCCATCCTAGAGTAACAATCACATATCCTTCTCTTTTTTGAATTTGTTTATCGTATTGTCTTCCAAAAAGCATAAGTAAAGCGCCGAGGGATAAAACTAAAAAAGAAGACAATGTAATTTCAAAGGTAACCCCATCTTTATAAATAAAGCTCACTAGGGACGATATCAACATCAAACAGCCATTGAAGAGCAATAAAACACCCATCAAAAAAATTACAATTTTATAATTGAAAGAATGCATAAGCCGTTTATAAAAATAAACTCTCAATTCGTTTGATGGACCTTGGTAAACAGCAGACTACTATTCGGTCCCCCGGAAGAATCGTATAATCACCTAAAGCAATTATACCTTCTCCTTTTTTGATTACTCCTCCAATTATAGCTGTTCGTGGGAAATCAATATCTATTATCTTATAGTTTGCTACTTTAGAATTAGCATTAACTACAAATTCTAATATCTCTACATTCAAATTATTGAGTGTAGTCATATCGACTACTTCTCCTCGACGAATATATCTGAAGATCGTATTCGCTGTAAGAAGTTTTTTATTTATTAAAGTATCAATGCCTATAGAATGTGAAAGTTGAAAATAATCCATATTCTCAACCAAAGCAATCGTTTTTTTTACTTTTTTTGAGTGAGCCATCAAACAACTCATGATGTTAGTTTCTGAATTTTCAGTGACCGATATAAAAGCATCCATAGCAGATAGATTTTCCTCATCGAGTATTTCAGCATTTCTACCATCACCATTTATTACAAGTGCATTTGGTAACAGATCTGCAATTTCAAAAGCTTTCTTTTTGTTTTTTTCTAGAACTGTCACATTAAATTTTTTATGACATAATTGACGTGCAGTATTATAACCAATTCGACCTCCACCTAAAATCATAACATTCTTTATAGATGCTTTAGTTTTTCCTGTTAACTTATATAATTCCTCAACTCCTTCTTTTAAGGTTATAAAGAAAACTGTGTCTCCCACTTCAAAACAAGTGTCTCCACGGGGAATCAACGTAAGTTGAGTTCCTTTTCTTTGAATAGCAACTGGCATAAAGTGAACATCAGGGAAAATAGAAGCCGCTTCTTTTACATTTTTTCCTACAAAGGGAACCTCTTCTTCTAAACGAGTCCCAATGAGAGTTAAAGCTCCTCCTTCAAATTCATAACTGTTTGAAAAAGCAGATTGATCTAAAAGTTGTTGAATTTCTTCAGCAGCTAATTCTTCCGGAGAAATAAGCTCATCTACACCAATATCTTGAAAACTAATTCTTTCTTGAGCTTTTATTAACTCAATATTGGAAATGCGAGCAATAGTTCGATTACATCCAAGTTGTTTTGCTATTGCACAAATTGTAATATTAATTGATTCTTCTGCTGTAACAGCAATAAAAAGGTCGGAATTTACAACCTTAGCCTCTTCCATTAGTGACAATGACATAGCATCTCCATATAATGCACGAATATCTAGATGGGATTCTGCGTAATGCAAACGTTCTTTGTCAGAATCAATTAAAGTGATATCTAGGGACTCTGAGGATAGTAGCTTAGCTAAATGGAAACCAACTTCTCCACCACCTGCAATAATTATTTTCATAGTATTGTATCGAAATACAATACAAATATACGAATATTACCCTTCGAAGTCTAAAAACTAGAATAACATGACATACAAATCATTATACTTAACTAGGCATAAGACGTACTATTATATTTTTATAATATTAATTTTTAAAAACTTTTTATTGAATCTTAAAAAACTTTTTTAAAAAAATATCAGATGAAAAAAACAGTTAAGCCAAATCAAAATAATCCTGAGACAAAAAAAATACAGGTAACTAAGATGTTCAACGGAATTTCTAGTAACTACGATATCCTAAACAAAATAATTACTTTAGGAATTGATACAATTTGGCGAAAAAGAGTTGTTAGTTTAGTTAAAAAAAATAAACACGATTCCATTTTGGATATTGCAACAGGCACTGGTGATTTGGTGTTAGCTTTGGCTAAACTAAAAACTTCAAAAATAATTGGTTTAGATATATCACCAGGAATGTTAAGTATTGGAAAAGAGAAAGTAGTGTCTAAATGCTTAGAAAATAGAATCAATATGATGTTGGGAGATTCCGAATCGTTAAAATTTGACGATGCCTATTTTGATGTTGTTACAGTTGCATTTGGTGTTAGAAATTTTGAAAATTTAGAAAAAGGACTCCAAGAAATTAATAGGGTTTTAAAACCTAAAGGAGTCCTTGTAATCTTAGAAACTGCTGTTCCTAAAAATCAAATTCTTAAATCCTTATACACTTTTTATACACAGAATATAGTACCTTTTATGAGTACTATTTTCTTTAAAGATCACTCTGCTTATCAATATTTATCTGATTCTGCAGCTAATTTTCAGTGTGGAGAGGCGTTCAACAATATTTTAAGGGAAAATGGGTTTATAGATGTAGATGATTTCCCACAAACATTAGGGGTGTCTTCAATTTATTTTGCAAAAAAATCATAAAAATTATAAAAATATTTGGGTAGTTCTTTTTTGTCTATTGGCAAATGGTTTATTTGCACAATATCCAAATGTTAAGGAGCGAATTATAAACCTACCTAATTTTGATAAGCGCCCTGTTCATTACGGATATTTTCTAGGAATCAATCAATATGATTTTAAGTTTGATTATGTTGATTCATATTACAAAGATATGATGTATAAGGATATAGCTGTAATCCAGAAAAAAGGATTCAACGTTGGACTTATTGGAGATTTGCGGATAAATGATTATTTTAATGTTCGTTTTGAACCAGGACTATATTATAATTTAAGGGAACTTGTCTACCCTGAATATCCCCAATTTATTAAGGAGTCGGATCGCAATCGGGAGGTTAAATCAACTTACATTCACCTTCCCATTTATATAAAAATAAACGCAAAGCGAATAAATAATTTTCGTCCATTTTTACTCGCTGGTTTTTCTTCCGATTTTAATTTGTCCAGCAATGCTAAAAATTCAGATGACAATGCAAGTAATGTTTTTAGAACCTCAACAAAAAATTTAAATTATGAATTGGGATTAGGATTTGAGTTTTACTTGTATTATTTCAAATTTTCACCCTCTTTTCGTGGTATTTTTTCATTTCAAAATGAATTAATACCTGATGAAGTTGGTCAAGCTAGTCCTTGGACAGGAAATATTATTAATATGTTTAGTCGAGGAGTTTCACTCATCATTACATTTGAGTAATTAAGTCTTTCTATATATTTCACTCAAAAAAATAGCTGTGGCTGTAGCAACATTTAAACTTTCAGCACCTTTAGTTTGACGATAGTTAGGAATGGATAATTTATAATCTAATAAGTTATTTATTTCTTGAGAAAATCCATGAGATTCACTTCCAAAAATATAACTTCCAAATTCAGGTAATCTGACTGAATAAATTGATTTTCCTCGATAATCAGCACCAAAAACGGGCTTTTCTAAAGATTTAAGGTATTCTGAAAGGTTTTCTAAGTAATGACAAGTTACTCTAACTAAAGACCCCATTGAAGCATGAACAGTTTTTGAATTGAAACAATCAACAGTGTTAAAACTACAGATTAAGTCATCAATCCCAAACCAATCACAAAGTCTAATAATGGCTCCAAGATTTCCTGGATCTCTTATCCCATCAACAGCAATAGTGATAGGCATCTTATTTAGTAATTTAGGTTTTGGGATCTCAAAAACACCTAAAACAGGACTAGGATTTTTAAAATGAGTGATTTGATTCATAACTGATAGATCAACCTTCTGAGCCTGAGGGTGAAAATTGTTTTCTAGTGAAAATAATATTTTACATGGCCAAGAAGCAGAGATAAACTCTCTAACTGTTTTTTCACCTTCTGCAACAAAAAGGCCGTTTGCCAAACGATGTTTTTTTTGTTTTAACTTAAGGATTTGTTTAAGTTGAGTCTTTCTGACCATAAAAATGACTTATTTTTGAGTAACAATTTAGATTAATGTATCGATCTCTCGCAAAATTAATCATTCTATGTATCTCCATCTTAATTTTAAGTGGATGTTCTGGTACTCGAGCTTTTAAAACGAATAAAACAATTGTCGATCGTATCGAAATATATGAAGAAGACCGTTTACTAAAAAAAAATCCTGTTAACTTTATTATCAAAACCTCAACTAATAAAAAATTTCTTGGTATACCAGTAGGTAAAATTCTCTACGAAACTTCACATCCTGAACCAAAAATACAATTTGAAAATTGGGTTAATAAAAAGAAAAATCGAAGAAAACGTCTAGAAAAATGGATTTCAAAAAAACAAATTATTGCCTTAAGTGACTATAGTGAGAAATTTAACAAATGGTTACAAAAAACTGGAGAAGCTCCAGCATTTATTGATAGTATTACTGTTAAAGATTCTAAAAAAAGAATTCTTCAGTATTATAAAAACTTAGGTTATTATGATGTTTCTGTAAAAACTGAAACTCAACAAATTAGTGATAAAAAAATTCTATTAAAATATCTGATAAATCCCAAAAGCAGATATCTTATCGATTCAATCTCATCTTCTATTGAATCATCTGATCTTAAAAATATATACTCAAAAAACAAAAAAAATCAAAAAATAAAAGAGGGAGCTCCTTTTGAAATAGAAAAATTTGAAGAAGAGCGTGAACGCTTGTTTTTATTATTTAGAAATAATGGAATCTACAATTTTCAACAAAATAGTATACAATTTACTGCTGCTATTGATAGCACAGGACAAGACTTGAAAATTCCTGTAAAGATTCAAATTGATAATATTCAACAAAGAATAGGTGATACCCTAATTAAAATTCCGTATACTCAATTCAAAGTAAAGGATGTTGTTGTTTTTGTTGACAACATTGACTTTGAAGACAATTTAAATCAATACTCAGATTCAATTTTTTATGGAAATTTTAATTTATTCAGTAAAGGCAAGCTAAAATTTAATCCCAAAATTATAACCTCAGGAATTTCAATTAAAAAAGGGGAATTATATAGTGATGAAGATCGTAATTTAACTTATCGATATTTTACAAATCTTAAAAATTTTAAATACCCTAGCATAAATTATTCATTAATTTCAGAAGAAGAAAATGCTCTTCGTGCTTCAATTAACTTGAGTCCAAAAGAACGATTTTCTCTTGGCTTTGATTTAGATTTATCTCATTCTAATATTCAGGATTTTGGAATTGGACTCGGTGGAGGGCTCGGAATTAGAAATGTATTTAGAGGAGCTGAGCTGCTAGAATTAAATATAAAAAATACTTTAGGAGCATCCAGGGATATTGCACAAAAGGGAGATCAATTCTTTAACTTGTTTGAACTAGGAGCTGATTTAAAATTAAGTGTTCCTAGACTTCTAATACCCTGGGTAAAAAAAGACTTGATTGCATTATTTATGATCCCCAAAACAGAAATTATTCTCGGAACATCTTTTCAGGAAAATATTGGTTTAGATAAACAATTTTTTAAGGGAGTATATCAATTTGACATTAGACCAGATAGTAAAAAAAGAATTCAATTTAAGTTAATTGATCTTGAATTTGTAAACAACAGAAACTTATCTAATTATTTCAACGTATATAAAAATTCTTATGATCGCTTAAATCAAATTGCTAGTGAATTTAATACAAACGAAAATCTAACAGATCTTTCGAATAATCTATTGATTCCTAATGGTGCAAATGAATTTATAAAGACAGTTTTAAATAATGAAACTGCACTAAATATTGAAGATCAAGAATTTAAAACCGTCAATACGGTCAAGGAGAGACTTGATAGACTTTCAGCGAATAATTTAATCTTAGGTTCTTCTTTTAGTTTTAACATTAATAGTCAAGAAAGTATATTTGATGAAAAATTTTATCAGCTCCGATGGAAGTTTGATTGGGTAGGTAATCTACTAAATCAATTTTTGACAAGTTTAAGTTCTAATCAAAATGAAGAAAATAAAAATATATTAGGAGGAGTTAGCCCATCTCAATACATCAAAACAGAAATTGATTACATAAAACATTGGCCTTTAGGTAAGGACCATGTATTTGCCCTTCATGCCTTTACTGGTATTGCGATTCCTTATGGAAACTCGACTAATATGCCATTTTCAAGATCTTATTTTTCTGGAGGTGCTAATGACAACAGAGCTTGGAAAGCTTACAAACTTGGGCCTGGAAGCAGTAGTAATATAAATGAGTTTAACGAAGCTAATTTTAAACTTTCCTTTAACTTGGAATATCGTTTTCCAATCACAGGTCCCCTTAAAGGAGGACTTTTTATTGACTTTGGGAATGTATGGAATATTTGGGACGATGTAAAAGACTCAGCTATGCGTTTCGATGGTATAGAGGACTTATCCGAAATTGCTATTGGTTCTGGTTTTGGTCTTCGTTATGACTTTGATTTTTTTGTCTTTCGATTTGATACAGGATTTAAAACTTATAATCCAGCACTACCTTTAGAGCAAAGGTGGTGGAGTGAATATAATTTTAAAAATGCTGTTTTTAATATCGGTATCAATTATCCATTCTAAAATCAAATAAGTTTCTATTTTTGCAGCAAAATTTAAATTAATGAATTATTCTATTCCATCCGGAGTTATTACCGGAGATAAAGTTCAAGAAGTGTTTAAACTCGCAAAAGAAAAAGCTTTTGCTCTTCCTGCTGTTAACGTCATAGGGAGTAATACCGTTAACGCTGTATTAGAAACTTCAGCTGAATTAAATAGTCCTGTTATCATTCAGTTTTCAAATGGTGGGGCACAGTTTAATGCTGGAAAAGGACTATCAAACCATGATCAAAGTGCAGCAATTGCTGGAGCAATTGCCGGGGCTAAACATATTCATGAAATGGCCGAAGCTTATGGAGCCAGTGTAATTCTTCACACTGATCATTGTGCAAAAAAGTTATTGCCATGGATAGATGGCTTGTTAGAAGCTAGTGAAATTTATTATAGACAATACGGTAAATCTTTATTTAGCTCCCACATGATTGACCTTTCGGAAGAACCAATCGAAGAAAATATCAGTATTTGTAAAAAATATTTAAAACGAATGTCTAAAATGAATATGACTCTCGAAATAGAACTTGGAATTACTGGAGGTGAAGAAGACGGAGTAGATAATAGTGATGTAGATGCTTCAAAGCTTTACACTCAACCAGAAGAAGTTGCTTATGCATTTGAAGAATTAAATAAGGTAAGTAAACAATTTACAGTTGCAGCTGCTTTTGGAAACGTTCATGGAGTTTACAAACCTGGAAATGTTAAGTTGACTCCTAAAATCTTAAAAAACTCTCAAGAGTACATTTCAAAAAAATATGATCTCCCAAAAAACTCAGTTGACTTTGTTTTTCATGGAGGCTCAGGTTCAACACAACAAGAAATTGAAGAATCTATTGGATACGGTGTTATCAAAATGAATATTGACACCGACCTTCAATTTGCATTTACTGAGGGTATCCGAGATTATATGAACAATAATATTGAATACCTAAGAAATCAAATAGGTAATCCTGATGGAATAGACTACCCCAATAAAAAATACTATGACCCTAGAAAGTGGCTTCGACTTGGTGAAGAAACATTTAAATTTCGTTTAAAAAATGCATTTAAAGACTTAAATAATATTAATACGCTATAATTTTCTTTTATTTATATCTTTG
>Ga0228638_1000028_pt1 | contig 52878 bp, 43 predicted proteins | sample 48DmetaG_FD_182704 | JGI IMG/M metagenome (GOLD analysis project Ga0228638, IMG submission 182704) | Seawater microbial communities from Monterey Bay, California, United States - 48D | ecosystem: Environmental > Aquatic > Marine > Coastal | place: USA: California | collected 2016-10-31 | reverse complement strand
TAATACGATTCTCTTGAACCAATGGAGGGCGTCCGTAGCGCTGATGGCTGGTGGGTTCTGGGCATTGAGGGTCATCTACATCATCTTTCAGCGGGTGACGATCAAGGAAACCCAACTTTACTTGGTGAATCGATGAACCTCGGAGACCTTTTGGTTGTTCTAACCCCTGACACGATGGCTACGGCTACTCGTGAAGGATTGATTCGACGGTGGTCTGCTCCTCATCTGGCTCAGGCTGAACGTCAAGGACGGTATCAGGCTGCTGCTGAGGCAGCACTGGCCAAGAACTGGGATGAACGCCGTGCGCTGTTTGTCCGTGCTCAAACAGCTGAGGACGAAGGGCGTCTGTCGCGTGCAGTAGAACTCTACGGTGCCCTCGGCCGAACAGACGATGTTCGACGGCTTCTCAAACGACAAAAGGAGGGTGGAGAGTGACTGAAGACATGAAAATAGTTTCACGTGAACGGGTTGAAAAATACCTTGACATCACGAACAGAGCGCGTAAAAAAGCCACTTCGCTGTGCCAGGAGGGTAGTTTGGAAGCGGAAAGGCTTCGAACCATGCTGAGGATGGCAGACGACTATGCATCAGACGCAGCTCATTTTTTATCAATTGGAGACCATGTACGGGCTTTTGGCGCAATCAACTATGCACATGCTTGGATTGATGCTGGAGTTAAGATTGGCCTGCTTGATGGCCACGGTGATGATGTGCTTTTCACACTCCCGTAGTTACAGCTTCTTTTCTATAGCGAATCCAACAATTGCAATCGCTGGTTTTGAGTTACTTCAAGAATTGGTATGTCCAACTCATACAACCGTCGCTTCAACTCAACATCGACGGTCAACACGGGAATGCGAAGTTCGATTGCTAGGGCCACCAGTTGGTCATCAGGGTGTGATGAGTCATTATCAATCGCCTCAATAGGCTCTGACTTTTGTTCAAGCAATGGAAGCAACAAATTTTTGTTGCGAGGGCGTTGAAGGTTTAATTGTTCAATTTCATGTTTGACGCTGTCGAGTAACATGAGTTGAGCGGGACCAAATACTCTTCCAATTTCAGTATCAATATTCATTCCTGAGTCGATTACAGCCGCCCATCCACATGCATCGAGAAGCACTTGTTGTACAAGAACGACTTTCAAATTGCTCACGCTCATTGAATAGTTCCATGCCCGATAAGACGCCATCGAGAGCCGACACGTCGAGACAGTGAAACCCTTTGTCCAGAATCTGCACAAATTGGGAGACGTAAATCGAGTGTTGCCTTGCCCTTTTCAGAATTCTTTGTCACGCCGACAGAAGTAGCAGTAGCCACGTTAATCATCAACATCTCGTTGTTTCTTAGCGGATAGATTTTTTCTGGTGCCTCGCCTTCTCCAGCAACCATTGTGTCCATGAGCTGAACTTCAATTGTCATCGAATTTCGAATTTCAGGTAGGTCACCTTTTCGAGCCACGACTTGGCCTGATAGGTTGTCTGAAGTTGTAATCGAAGGGTCAAGCATGGTTGCCATTCCGCACAAACCACCTGAATGCATTGTTTCAAGATCTAATCCGCCTCCCTGCATACTTTTGACGGTCGCTTCGATTGGTTCCCATGTTGTCTTAGAGCCTTTCTCGATTCTTCGACCAGGACCAATAATAATTTCATCACCGATATCGAATGTACCTTCTACGATGCTTCCTCCAATGACTCCACCGCGGAGTTTAGAGGGGCGAGTTCCAGGGCGGTTGATGTCAAAAGAACGAGCAACATGCATAACTGAACGCTTGTGACTGGAACGATCGGGCGTCGGAATTGTCTTTTCGATTGCCTCGATAAGGATGTCCAAGTTAACGTCGTGGTGGGCAGAAACAGGGATAATAGGTGCATTTTGGGCAATTGTACCTTCGAGGAATTCTTTGATTTCAGCATGGGATTCCAAAGCCCGTTCTTTACTCACCAAATCGATTTTGTTTTGAACCACAACGATATTTTCAATTCCAGCGATTTCCAATGCCATGAGGTGTTCTCGTGTCTGTGGTTGCGGGCAGGTCTCGTTTGCTGCCACCATGAGCATTGCCCCATCCATAATTGAGGCTCCAGTAATCATGATTGCCATCAAAGTCTCGTGACCTGGCGCATCGACAAAGGATATAACTCGCTCGAGTTCTTTTTTGTCATCCGCTTTTCCTTCTGGATGTCGTCCAGTAGCGTAGTATTGGCCACCTTTCGTTTTGTAAAACGCAGTGTCTGCATATCCGAGTTTAATCGAAATTCCACGCTTGCGTTCTTCGGAATGTGTATCTGTCCAAATTCCAGAAAGAGCTTGTGTAAGCGTTGTTTTACCGTGGTCGACGTGACCGACAAGTCCGATGTTGATTTCGGGTTGTGCGGGAAGCTTTCGTGCCATGCCTCCCTACTCCTGTTTAACGAAGCCCCTCTCGGGTTTCACTCCGATGCTTCCTCGCTTGGTGCAGCGAGGATATCGCCGAGAGATTTCTTCCCAGCTTCGATAACCTTTAGATTGATTTGGCGTGTGTCTTGACTAATTGTATTTCCACGGAAAAAGCGTCGCTTTCGTAGACCATCAGGCTTGTATCGGAATCGCTTCTTCTCTCCACCCTTGTTCTTGAACACGAGGTTGTGGCCTTTGAAGCCGGTTGACTGAGTAACAAGAACTGCTTGTCGTCGACCACCTTCAAGGTCTCTTCGGAGGGGTGTACCGGTTTTGTCCGAGCCACCAGTAATTTCGAGTTTGTAACCGGAGAGAGTTTGCTCACCCTCGCCGACGAAGATTCCGTCTACGGTATCCCCGATTTTCTTACCCAGTAATTGAGCATGATTGTTTCCACTAATTTTCAATGAATAGGACTTACCGCCGTTTTTTGGGTCGGTATCATTCACTACAGCGACAAATTCTCCTTGTTGTCCAACAGCCATAATATCACTTCTAGAACGACCTTGCGACTATCGTCCTCTATTTAGCCCCACCGTTTGATTCCAACTGGGAAAGTGGTCGTCAAAACTTCTTTTTGAGCAACATTTCGAGCCGACTTGCTAAATCTTTTGGTAGGTAATGTGGCATACTAAGGTGGGTCGTTCTCCCTCTGCCACCAGTAATTGTGGCGACCCTTGTAGAGATAATTTGGCGTTCTTCAAAGTCTTTCAGATATTTCCAAACCGTTGTATGGCTCTTCATTTTCTGTTCATATTCTTCACAAACTACTGCGTAGAGTTGTTCAACATCTCCTGTTGTCATTGATTCTTCTTTCGTTAGTCTTCGGCATAATGCTAAGAGCACCAACATCGCGTTTGAATTAAGATCGTCGATATGCTCAAGGTTGCTTCCATGAATTGGGGGCTCATGACTGAGCGGGACATGAATATCTTCGATTGCGAGTCGGCGTTCACTGTGATCATCTTGGCGAAATTCACACCGCTCAACAGCTGCATTGAGCAATTCAATAACTCTTCGAGCATCACCTGTTGGCGCCGCTTTTTCAGCGATAAGCCGAAGTATTTCTGGAGTCCATGTTCCGGGGACGAGGCCTTGTGTAGCTCGTTGATTTGCTATGGCCTCTAATCCTTCTACGCTGTAGGGTTTGATTCTGATGTGATTGGTGCTCCCCATTCGTGAAATTACTGCAGTTTCTAAGACATCGAGTACTTGTTCTTGACTCACAAGAATAAGCGACAGCGTTCCTTTTCCAGTTTGATCTTCATCGATTCGCAGCAATTGGTACAACAAATCATCTCCAGATCGGCGAAGCATGTGGTCTACCTCATCCAAAACGACAATCAGATGGGATGTTTCTTTTCTCAAAATTCGCCGTAGACTCATCAAAAGTTCACCCATTGAAAGACCTCGATCGGGGTGTCCTGGTGCGAGTTCATGCAGAATACGTTGAACAACTCTCATACTCGTTGAAGCATTTCTGCAATTGACATGAACGGTTCGAATATTTCTTCTGTTGGAAAGATGACGTTGTATGTCTCTGCAAAAAGTGCGTGCGAGTGCAGTTTTTCCGCTGCCTACTGGGCCGGTAATCACCGCTCTACCGGTTCCTTCAGAGAGATGAAGCGTCGTGAACTTTGACGCCAATTCGTTTTGCACATCTTCTCGTCCAACCATTTCAAGAGGTATATAGTCAAAATCAAACACATCAGGATTCTCAAGAATCCATCCAGCGCCAATTCGGTCGAGGTAGTTCGCCATAACATCGGAAGGCTTACGCCAACCGTTATTGAACATACGGTTTGATTTGAAGCTAATAACGAGAATTTTGAACAAAAAATGGTCGTTCAAGGAATTTCATCAAACTGGTATCCAGTCTCCCACTTCTTCTCACCCAGTGCCACTTCCAATTCGAATGGAGTAATCAATGGTTTTTGATATCGTACTGCATCGTCGATAGCGATTCTTGGACATGCAGTGTTCACAAAAGCATCGACAGGATAGAAGTCAATCAATTCTGGACCAACATGTTCCAGTGCCAAGAGGTATCCTTTCTTACCGTGCTTCTCAAGCATACGTTTCATTCGCAAGGCGAGGGTTCGGCGCATTTGCCCAGGCTTTTCACCAATCAAAATTCCGAATTTCTGTGCTTCCCCCGATGCCATAATCAACCCAAACCGTTGGCGAAGGATGCGTTCAATGCGTTCCAATGACATTTCCTCAGCATCTCCTGTGTAGGGGTCAAGCATTGCTAGTGGTTTACCTGTATGAAGTACCAAACCAATTGGATGGAAGTCTCCAGATCCGAGGAAAAGGTAGTGGCCGATTGAGTCGTCATCGCCCGAATAATTGCACCCAAGCACTTGTCCAGGGAATGAAAGGCGAGCCCCGCCAATTGGGATTTCAACCTCAAAACCAGCTTGTTCCAACCGGTCGTGGAATTCTGGGAGGAGGTGAAGGTGCTGAATTGAACCGACGAGCCCTAGTTTTGTTCCTGTCAGGGGTGCAAGTCGGCCTACGGCATCCATAAAGCGGTCCTGTGCTTCTTCTTCAGACAGGTTCTCTGGTGCCGGTTGATTTTCCATTCTTTGTCTAGCCATTGCCCTGTGAGCCTCTAAGTAAGCAAGCACTGGTTTAAGTTCAGGGTCCCCATCATAGGTGACGTCAATGAACTGAGTTGGCATTCCCGAGTCAATGTTCATTTGAGAGTGACCCATGTGTGCTACTAACTCTACACCCATCATTTTCATCTTGTCATGGACCAAATCACATGCTCCGTAGCATGGGTCTGCTGCCAAAATTACCTTCGCGCTGGTCTCGGTTTCGATTGAATCCATCATTTCAAGAGCCTGCATTTTCAAGCCTTCGGGGACTTGCAAAGCAATCAGACGGTTATCGTTTGCTTGAATACGCTCCATCAACTCCGAGAGTTGGAAGTCGTGACGATCTAAGTCCATGGAAGTCCCCCAGTGCGAGGGGCACGCCACCCCCTCATCAATCCACCCTTTGACGAACGAGTTTATTCATCGAGTAGAACCACTTGGCCGCCGTCCATTTCCAAACGCACCAGAGATTCAATGATGACTTCGGGATATTCGCTTTGCAGTAGCTTCAAACCCGGGCCTTTTTCGACCACTGCGATGATATGTGTGACGATAGCACCAGTTCTCCGCACGCCTTCGAGCACTGCTTTGAGTGTACCGCCAGTGGAGAGTACATCATCGACAATAACGACTTTCTCTCCAGGCTGCATGTCGTTAAGGTACATTTCACCTTTTGAATAGCCGGTTTCTTGACCAATGGTGACTTCTCCATCAAGGCCGTATGAGCGCTTTCGAGCAATAATCAGTGGAATCCCAGTTTGAACACTGAGTGGAGCAGTAAGTGGTAATCCCATGGCTTCAATGCCTAGAATCAGATCTACACCCTCCCAATCAATTGCTTTCTGGCACAGGTCAGTGACTGCTTGCAAAACCTTTGGGTCCAGACGTGGAACTCCATCGGTTATTGGGTGGATAAAATATGGGTAATCCCCTTTCCAAATAACTGGGGCGTTTTTCAAACTCTCACGAAGCCGAGTTATAGCATCCGACATGCATGCTGGCTTTGAGCGACGGAGTATGACCTTTGCTCAAAGTTCGGCTAGGTATTCAACATACTCATCAGGGTCGAGAAGGTTCTCGAGGTCCATTTCGTGAGGTTCGATGATGATAATCCAACCGTGGTCGTAAGCAGAGTCGTTCACCAGGTCAGGATTGATTTCGACTTCGCCGTTTACTTCTGCAATGATTCCGGAGTACAAGGATGGGAATGCTACCTTTTCTTCTGCCGTCCAAATTGAGAACATGTCCCGACCTTCGTCGATTTCGTACTCTGCTTGTGGGAGAATTACTCGCAAAACTTCTCCAATTTCGACTGCGAGAAATTCACTTACTCCAATCATCAAGCGTTCGTCTTTTTCTTGATACCAAAGATGGTCACGAGAATATTTTCGGTTATGGGCTACGCTAAATTCTACCACTTCTTCGTCCATGGTTAAACTTCCTTAAACCGCCCCAAACCCCATTGTATATGAATTTGGGCCTATTTCACTTTCAGTAAAAAACGACAAACGGATTAAGAGAGTCGGCGTTTTAGGGACAATGGGACGCCTATGGACTACGCCGAAACCGATGAACAGCAAATGATTCGCGAACTTGTTCGTGATTTCGCCGAAAGCGTTCTTGCACCTACAGTTGAGCATCGGGACCAAAATCAAATACCGCCCAGTGCAGAGTGGCAAGAGTTTCTGGAATACGGTCTGCAGGGTGTTACCATTCCCGAACAATACGGTGGTTCTCCCGTCGATGACATTTCAGAATCCATTATCGTTGAAGAACTCGCACGAGTAGACCCCTCGTTTGCCGTGATGTACTGTGTACATGTTGGCTTGTGTGCAAAGACCATTGCCTTGCATGGAAACGAGGCACAAAAGGAACAATACCTCACCCGATTAGCTGCCGGTGATGTGGGTGCATATTCACTTTCCGAAGCCGGAGCTGGTACTGATGCAGCCGCAATGATTTGTAAAGCAAAACTCTCCGATGATGGCAAGTACTTCATTCTCAATGGTGAGAAAATGTGGGTCACGAACGGCGCACAGGCTCAAATTCTCGTCTTGTTTGCAAAAGACGTCGATCACTCAGATTATGGCGTGAAGAAACACGGTGGTTCTACAGCATTCATCGTCGATTCTTCGTTTGAAGGTTTCTCGGTTGGAAAGAAAGAAGATAAACTTGGAATACGTTCGTCCGATACATGCACATTGATTCTTGAGAATTGTAAGGTTCCAGTCGAGAATGTTCTCAAAGGTGTCGGCAAAGGTTTCCCAATCGCCATGAACGCTTTGGACAACAGCCGAATCGGTATTGCCGCTCAAGCGCTCGGCATCGCTCAAGGTGCATACGAGGCTGCGTTACAATATGCGCACGAACGAGAAGCATTTGGCAAACCGATTGCTTATCATCAAATGATCATGGCTTACCTAGCAGATATGGCAACTCGAATCGACGCGGCACGACTGCTGGTTTACCGTGCCTCTTGGGTAAAGCAACAACATTACGAACATAATGGACCGCGACATTCGAAGGAAGCAAGTATGGCTAAGTTGTATGCTGGAGACACTGCAATGTGGGTTTCAGAAAGAGCAATTCAAGTGCTCGGCGGTTACGGTTACACCAAAGAATTCCCAGTCGAGCGATTCTTTAGAGACGCGAAGATTACTCAGATTTACGAAGGAACTCAAGAAGTGCAACGAATTGTTATTGCTCGGGCATTGAAGTGATTTAACGCAGAACAGGGTCTCTGCCCCTTAGCAATGCAAGCCTTCTTCCGCTTGACCATTTGACAATTTTTCCAACGCAATTGATCAAAATACCATTCTTCAAGGAAAGTACAGTATCGTTATCTGAAGCAGGGAACATTACTCCAGCCGAAAAAGGTCCGCCATCAATTTCTCCAACGATGGTGTATCCGCCTCGGTATTCTCCGTCAGCAAGTAATGTTCGATCAATCTGCTCTACTCGGAGTGCACAAAGATGTTCAAAACACTCGTAAAGAATCTCGTCTGCTTCACTGGAGAGTCGTGATTTTTCTAATTTCTCAATCATTAATTCTGTAGGATTTTCAACTTCCCAAGAAATGCTTTCAATACTTGCTGAAGTGGTATCTTGTTCACCGAGATTCTCAGCATCCTCGTGACTTTTGTGATAGTCAGCCTTTGCTTGTGCCTGCATTTTCTCAATAAATCCGCTGTTATCCGTAATGTCGATGACGTCAATTTCAAGAGTCTGCAATCCAACCGAGTTCAATTTTTTGTCGATGATATCAGTGCAGTGCCCTAAGAACCATGTTTTATCGCGATTGATTTGTTCAATGGAGATCATACGAATTGCTGATTTGAATTCCTCTGAAACGATGCCTCGGGCAATTTCCTCAATTTCAAGTGTTGAACTTCCGGAGAGTGCTATTTTACCACTTTCAAGAATATGCTTTTCACTCGAGGCTCCTACAGTTATCTTCACTGGAATTGTCAGCAAAACGTTTTGTTTCGATGGAATCTCTTTGAACTCAAAGTCCAGAACGATTTGTGACGGAATCTCGACCTCAAGGTTTGATGTTGTATCTTGAGGTTCGTCTCTTGATGTACGAATCGATGAAGGTTCCAGAGATGAACTTGATGACATCATCGAGCGTAAGTCACCTTCGTTGTCCAAAGCTCGAAGTTCACCTTCAGCATTGGCTTGTGCAATCAATTCCCGTGCTTCTTCCTCCGTCAATTCAGGAATTTCCTCGACCACTTCTAATTCCTGTTCAAGGTCTTCGAATTCATCTTTTTCAGGAGGTTGTTCAAATCCAATTGATTCAAGGAACCCCCACCACTCCTGGACAGATAAACGTCCATCGCTGTTGGAATCCATGACGTCCATGAGTCGGTCAACTACCCATTGCGGAGGCTGACTTTTTGATATAGTTTGGATGAAGTTATTTGCTTCATCATTGGTGATAAAACCGTCTTTATTTGCATCAAGCATTTGCGTCAATTCGGCTGTCGTGTAACCTGAATCCTTCAGCCAATCACCAAACTTTTCTGCCATTTTGGCTGCCATAGGGTCATTTTTAATTTTCGATTCTACTTTTGATTGAATTGAATTAACTTGTTTGCGAACTTGTTCAGTAGCCATCTCAGCAGCCTTAGGTGCGATGTTCTCTCGTACAGAAGATGCCCATTGCTTTACCGAGTCTTGTTGTGAAAGAATCTCAATCACGGTTTCACGAGGAATGTGGTCTGGAGGGGCATCACCGGTAAAATGAACTGCTATTGTGTTCAACTCTTCGTTGTTTAAAGAAGTAAGATTAAACCCATCCTTGAGGAGTTTCTCACCGATTTTTTCCAAGGCCTTGTTGCGTACAGCATCGGCTTGCATAAACAGAGCAAAGCGACCTTCTTCATCAACTTGATGCCAACATTATTCGGGAAATTGCAACGAAGGCCAATCTTGGTAATTTTCTTCGTTCCAATGCAGCGAGCACAGAACTTCTTCAATATCGTCTGTGTTTTCAAGGTCCCTTTCAACCTGTAATCTGTGTAACCAAGATTTCAGTTTCCCAAGCGCAATGCCTTTTTTCAAATTCGTTCTTTGCATTAACCAGTGTCCATTAATCAGCGGCTCATCACCTGCTTTGAGGGCAGGGAGTTGTTGGAGCATATCGAGAAGAGATTCGACATATTCTGCATCGCCATCCTGCATGCCTACCGAAGGAGAAAGGTCGTGAGTTCGTACAATAATTTCGAGTTTAAGATGCTGAACTGCTTGGTCTTGGAGGACTGAGCGAAATACGCGCAGGTTCGAAGTTTTAGGTTCAGGCAATGCACCGAATCGAGCATGGAGGTTTTGGATATACAGGCGCTGTTTTTTTGACAACTTAAGTTCGATGAGTGCATTTTCAACTTCTATAGAAAAGGTCTCTGAGAGGATTAAGGCTAGTCGCGTTAAACCGTCAAATTGAGTTACATATGGATGATAAAGCGATTCAAGCCGAAGATGCTGTGATGCCCATTGTCCGGGCAAAATCATGTCAAGAACACCGTCATGGGCCATTTTTTCTACCACTTGTGCAACATTTCCTCCTTCCATTATTTTGTGAAACTCCATCCAAATGCGCTCTTTGGTAACAACTTCAAGTTTTGAGGCATTCTGCCGAAGTGCCTCACCTAACTCAATATCAAACTTCCAAACTCCTGCTTTATCTCGGTCCAGGAATCTGTATGCTCGAAGAATTCTCAAAGCATCCTCGGAGATTCGAGCATAGGCTTGGCCGACGGAACGGATGATGCCACGGTCAATGTCTTGGAGCCCGAAATGAGGGTCATGCATTACTTTTCGAGCAACATCGATTGCCATTGCATTAATGGTGAAATCTCTTCGTTCTAAGTCTTCACACAGCGATGTACCCCAACGAACCGACTCAGGTCTTCTGCCATCGGAATATTCACTTTCAATGCGAAGCGTTGTTGCTTCGTAAAATGTGTTTTCACCTCGGAGGGTTACTGTTCCGTATTCAATACCCGTATCAATAGAATTTGGAAAAATCTCCATCATTTTTTCAGGTTCAAGGGTGACTGCGAAATCAATATCATGTACTTCGAGACCTAAGCACACATCTCGAACAGCACCGCCGACAATCCATATCCCACCGTCATGGTCTGAAACTTTGGATACGATTTCAAATACATCGTTAGGTAAGTTTTCAATCCACTGAACGACATGAGGGGGACATTCCATCGATGGCAAATCCGCTTCTGTTGCAGTTTTCGGCCATTGTTGCGATGTCACTTTACCCCCACCTTTGGATGAATGCGGATGCAATCTAGACAAAGCATTATCGCAGAATGGCCGTTGGAAAGACTCAATGTGGGATGAAGAAGAAGTACATCTTGTGCCCTATGAATGGCTCAAACCGCATGAACAGATTAAACCAAAGAATCGAGATAAGTTGCTTGAGATGACCAAAAGGTGGGGTGGATTCACCAAACCATTAATTGTAGACAAAAAGACTGGTGCTATTCTGGATGGCCATCATCGGTATTCAATTGCTGGGAAACTCAACTTAGCTCGGGTTCCAGCGATTTGTGTCGATTATCTTGACGATTCACGCATTGAAGTCGATGTTTGGCCCGCATCGGAATTGAAGTCAATTACCAAACAACAAGTGATTGACATGTGTCTTTCAGAGGATGTATTTCCTCCTAAAACCAGCAGACACACGATTGCAGATCATCTTCCGCCTATCCACGTATCTCTTGAGGTTCTGGCTCAGCCGGCACCAACTCAACTTGATTGACGGGTTTCAATGTACGACTTCCACTTGGAATTACCTTTTCCATCCAACTTAACCCCGTTCTGTGGGGGATTCCCTGGTTGAACCGTGTGAGATTGAATGATTCCTTCGTGACAGGTCATCAGTTCAACTGGCTGCCCTGCCTTACCTTTGAGGGCGGTTTTGAGTTCTTTGAGGCTTGATGTACGAATGCTATCAAGAGCGATTATTTCATCACCAGGCATCACACAATGACGGATTGGTGAGCCAGACTGATGCGTCGTAACTTTGAGTTTACCGTCTTTGCTCGATAAGTTAACTCCGAGCCAACCGTTCTTTTCTTCACCTTCTTTGAGCGGATGTTCGGGAGCTAATTGAAGACCAAAATAGGCCATCGTAGCATCCACATCTGGGGCCTTTTTATCGTGCATTAAAGCATCGAGAAGTGACCCTAGCCTCCGACCACCTTTCATCGAGGTAAGTGCTTGTCGGATGTCTTTGTATGTCACGCCGAGTTTCGTTGCTGAATCGTATTCTATAGCGTGTCTTCTACAAAGTTCAGCCATCAGATCACAGACGCCAACATCGCCTTTTGACCTTCGACGTAATTCGACATCCAGTTGCATAATTGCCAATTCACCCTCGAGGTAGTACGAGATTTGAGATTCACGGGAAAAAGCGTGACCTCTGTACAAATGAATCCATGCATCGTGGCTTGATTCTGCCAGAGATTCAAGTTCCATCCCGTGACGAGCTGTATGACGTTTCATTTTGCGCATGAAATCCTTCCTCCAGTCTTCTTCTGACCATGCTCCTGAGCGAACACAGAGCATGTCGCCCATCCAAGAGGTCCCTCCTTCAAACCACCACAGTAAGTCAGAATGTACTTCTCGTTGAAGGTCGTAGTCCAAGAAATTGCGTGGGCGAAGGCGTTTCACGTTCCACTGATGGAGATATTCATGACTGAACAAACTAACTAAGTCACGGTATTCATCAGCATGTCCAGGCATCAAACTTTGGCGAGGGACCATGGATGTTTGTGAGTTGAGATGTTCTAATCCTCCTCTCATTGTATCTGTCAGTTGAATCACAGTAACATAATTGTCCCACGCTGGAATCCCAAATAAGGCGTGATGTTCGCGAATTACCTTATTCATATCGTCTTTGAATCGTTCTAACATCCCAGCATCAACATCGTGTCCACCGCTGTCCCAAAGCTTCAGGTGATGGGTTCGTCCATCGACGACCCAAGTATCCATCGGATTTGGGTTGCATTCGATGATTGCGTCTAGAAATTCATCTCGATTCGGAGCAGTGAAGCAAGAGGTGGTGCCCTTGTTCCCGGTAAGTTCCCCTTTACCGCTGTGATGGCCTGTACTGAGATACTGGGTTGCAGGTGACCATGATTCGGGGGCATGGAGTTCAACCGTATGTTCCATGTTCATTCTCGCATTATCAATTCCAGATGTAGGCATGAACCATGTAAATGGAGGCATCATGTGCAGATGAGTCCTATCCAAGTGATTTGAACGAACAGACATATCGTTGGCCAGCAATCTGTAGGATAACAGAACACTCGTCGTTCCCGGTGGTATCTTGATACGAACTGCGTCCACATCTTTTCGTTGCGAATCAAGAGTGTGACCGTCTTGGTCGATTGCTAAAAAATCGGTCATGTGCTGAATCGGTTCTCGTAAGAAATAGGACCCAGGGACCCATCTAGGGAAGTGGGCAATAAGTCTTGAATCAGTAAACGGACCTTGAATTTCAATTCCAACATGCAATCGACGTGAATCACCTTCTGTGGCATCGATGAGGAAGCGGATGCCCGACTTGGATTGGCTCATAGCCCCAGTTCAGTCGAGGCGGTTGAAAGGTTCTCTGCTGCTATGCGGAGTAAATCATCATCACATTGTTGTAAAAAATCTCGGGCTTTTTGTGCAATTTCGACCTCTCCACAACGGCCAATTAAACGTTCTAGGAGACGTGATCTTTCGATGGATTTGACCGATGGATTGCCGATGATTTCCCAGCGCAGGGCATCGATTTCAGGGCTTTTACGCCCTTGCATCCATCGTCCAAGAACCGTATAACATTGGTTATCAAGTAACATTTGAATTGGTTTTTCATCAAGCGAATAACATCTCAATCGTAATTCACCAACCAGTTCATTCAAGATTTTTCCATTTGAATTTTTGGCAATTTGAATCAACACGTCTCCTGAATTTTCTATGGCTGAGGAAAGAAGGGGTGTCACTTTGATACCTCTTTTGAGTGCATCTTTCATGCTTTTTTCAGTGAGTTTTTCACCGTTGTCAACAATTGATTGTAAAGCAGCCTCTTGTACGCTGTTGTTCTCATCATCAAGCGCTGCCAATCGGTGTTCAGCATTTGCAGCGTGGCATAGAATAGCCAGTCTGCGCAATGCACTGTCTTGATGATTAAGAAATCGCTCGAGATGTAGACCTGCATCTCTACCGTTCAACAGTGCTTCGGCAGATTTTCGTTGGCATGTAAGGTCACTGTCCTCTATCAACAACAGAGCAATATCTGTTGTATCTTCATCAAATTCATTCAACAGATTAGCAGCACACCTTCGAGCATCAAGCCATCCGTGTTCGGCTAGCACTCGCAGGGTTTCGATTCCCTGAGCAGGGGCCCATTTCCTATGTGCTTCAAGGGCCTTTGAGCGAAACCATGGGTCATTATCGTTGAGTAGGGGGACAAAACCCTCGAGAGCACGGGGAATATCAGTATCGAAAAGTACGCGTATTGCACGCCGTCTTTTACGGACATCTTTGTGCTTGAGACGAGCGATTTCGCTGTCCAAACCTCCACCTGCCATGATACTCCGAGTCATCGGAGCCTCATAGGGATGTGCATCATTCTTCTTCTGTAGTAAGTGCCACAACTTGCTTTGGCTGGCTATCAACCTCAGAATTCTGCTGGTCAACCATTACGTATTCCAAAATATTCTCACGCTTTGAACGCTTTTACTACAGCCAATAGTCTTGAATCACATCAACGGATATATTCATCAAAATTAAAACCGTCATCTTCGTCATCATCGGTCCAATCAATAGCGCCGGGTTGAGCGAGGTTTGGGTGCAGCATCATCTGCAGCATGGGCCATAATCTCAGGAAAGATGGAGAAGCCTCCCACATCAGTTGAATCATAGGATGCTCACTCATCGGTATTCCACCTTCACCGGGTGGGGGAAGGTCCGCAGGAAGTTGACGCAATTCAACGATTAAATCACGCAGGGCATTGGCTTCATCCTCATTCACCATGTCAAGTTCTTCACACGTCTCCATGGTTAATTCTAGAAGGTCAGCCAATTCATTGGGATTCATTGGGCCGGTCTCGGTATCTTTGACATCAATTGGGCCAAACGATACCGGTCCTAAATCGGTCGTGAACATTTCTTCACCCTGGCGTTCAACTTTGGTCAAATGTTGACCTGCAGTATTGCCAAGAGGTGCAAGGGCAAAACCTCCGTCTACGATTCGAGAAGATAGCCATTTAGGTAATTCACATACTTGCCCAGTGATGAGTACACGATTTAATTCACCAGGGAAGGCTACAGGAGCAATTTCCACAGCTTCTAAAACTCGTGATTCGACTGTGGGCCAGTGCGTGAGGCGTGATTGAACATGTTCAATGGCCAACTGCGAAGGGTCGAGTAAGCGAACTCGTCCATGCTCGCCGACAATCATTGCAATCAGTGCAGCGATGTATCCCCCTTTAGCGCCCAATACAACGACTTCTTGACCCTCTGCTAATTCTAGGTGGTACAGTAGTGTGGCAATCATATGGGGTGCTGAAATGGTTTTGACACCACCTTCATCAGTCTCGATAAAGGGTATCGGGCGATCGGCAAAAAAAGGTTCAACATCGTAGTCGGTAAAGTCCGCTACATCGAGTTTCAGCATAGCTTTTTTGATATGGTCGGGGACCTCTATACCACCTGATTCAAGACGCCGAAGCAGACCAGGCATGTCCGTCATGGATGTGTTAAATTCGCCGGCCCATGTAAAGGATGGGCTTCAAACGTTTCAAATTACAACGGTTTGAGATTGTTTAGCACGAAGAATCTCGTCGATGTGTGAGAGATTGTGTCGGTGCTCCTCCATGCTTGCTTCGATGAGTTCATCATCACTCCCCAGTCGCTTTTGTAGGTGTAATTTCTTTGCAGGTAATTCTTGTTCAATATTATTGCGAATTTGAAGCATCATCTTACGGAAACCATCGGTGTCTATAATGCCTAAATCCTGTGCTTCATCAACCATAGTTTGGATAGAATCCCGAATGGATTCAGGGGAAAGGTAAACGTTGTTGAGAGACGAAAACATATCGTTCATGACGGTTGATTCAATTTTAGCCATATGCTCTGAAACAGTTGCACGTGCAAGACCGAGTTCGTCAGCAAGGTCGGAAATACGGGTTCTTTTGGGAATCTCAAAGTATCCCTTGTCGTAAGCAAACTTAGCGAGTTTCATTTGCTTAGGAGATAGTGCTCCGTTTTGTTCGTTGAGCGACGTGTGAATGCTGCGTGCGCTTATGCGGTCAGGTTTCGCAATAAGCCTTGCAAGTCCCGAAACTAGTCTCAATTTTAATTTTGGTCCTTGGATTGTATACCTCAACCCTTCTCCGTCAAAATAGCATCTGCCAGGTACAGCGCTGGTGCCGTTTGTACGAGCATTCATATTGCTGAAAGAATGGTTGATACGAAGCATGAGAATGTAGGGTTCATCTGGATTATCTGGTTCGACAATTGTTTCCAAATGATCTAAAAAGTACAAGTCGGTTATATCGGCTGGACTTTTTCCATCTGCAAAATGACATTTCATTAAACAGCGAACATCCTTTGGGACCCTTTTAACATAGGATAAAAACTCAATTCTCTTGAATATTGATACAATTGAGCCTATATCTAAATGCTCAACTCGGCGAAATTTCCAAAAGAATGTAACCTCGCGCATGAAACTCCATTAACGAAGTTGTCTATAAGCAATATCCCGGTCAGTTAGCGCATTTCAAGCCAAGCAAAGAAGGAGAAGATGGGTAAGAGAATCAGTATTGCTCGGTTTATTTTTCTTTGTTGGTCAACATACTTGACGGTTGGCTCTGGTGAAACTTCGATGGATTTTGCACTTCTCTTACGTCGAGTAATGTTCACTTTTTGTTCAATTCGTTCGAGAACTTTGGAGCGAAGTTCAGGTTGGCGACTGTTTTGTGCTCCTTGTCCTACGATGAATCGAACAGAATGGTGGTCTGCAAGTTCTAGTGCAGCATCGACTACTCCGGTGACATTTGTGAGGTTGTGCATATCAATTCGAATAGACATACCATCGCTTTTGATATGACTCAGTACTCTCCATTTACCTTGCCCTTCGTTGAAGGGATGTAATAACTCTCGAGCGACCAATAAGGGTTGAGTTCCTAGGAACACCGGTCTTCTACGCCGTGCGAGAAAGGGGCCAAGGAGTATTGCTCCAAGCATTGGTGGTACGCACATCAGTGTCGCCAATCGTTGAAGTTGGCTAGGGTCGGTCAAAACAGAAACAACAGCTAGGCTAAACCCGAGATAAAGCCCCATGAAGGCACCTGCTTGAAGGCCCGTCCAAAGGCCAACGGGCGCGCCCTCCTTGGTGCTCATATACATTCTATCACGACTTTATTCATCAATACTCGCATTTGGCCGAGCCAAACTTCTTCAATTCCCTCCCTTTGCAGAGTTCATGGAGAAGAACGGCTTGATGAACCGCAACCGTGAACGCAAGGTTGGGTTGTGGGTTTTTGGAATCAGTACCTTCTTTTTTGTATCTTTCTTTTTAGCACCTTTTCTGTTACCAACAGGAAGCATTCCAGATTTAGGCGCTCGAGCCAACGCTTTTGATTACGCAACCGAGGACGGTAAGTTCTCGAACGGCAATACTCCAGAGTCTCTTCGTCACGTGCACGAAGATGGCACAATCCATATTCACGAACCGTTTGCGTGGACCGATCTAGACCCATACACCGGTTTCATCTACATGTTTGGTGATTTGAACTGCCACAACAAACATGAGCGCACATGGATGATTAATGAAAATCAAATGCCTGTCTGTACTCGAGATGTTGGTATCTTCTTTGGTCTAGCAATTGGCGGTCTGGTATATTCTCGATTTGGATACAACAGATGGACTGTTCGAGATTCGTGCCTATCGTTATTACCCGATGCATGGCTCGAAGGAATCTATAGAACAAACAAAAGGACACTTGCTTGGATAGGTTTGGGTAGTCTGCTGTGTTTGCCTTTGGTTATCGATGGGTTTACTCAATTGTTAACTGGCTATGAATCCAATAACTTCACAAGACCCCTGACAGGTGCGCCGTTTGGTTTTGGTATTGCCATCCTAACAGCCGCTGCATATTCTGCTCGGCCAAACCTTTTTTCAAACGCTAGTGAAGTTGTTTTACCAGCAAATGCCAAATTCGCTCTCGCCGAAGAAGAATGATTGTTACTCAGGTGGTGGAGTTTCCCACCATGCCAGCAATTCCTCAGCAGAACTGGGGGCTGGGCAGTTTTCGTGACCACTGCTCAACATTTCCAGCCGTTTACAAATGTTCGAAATTGCTCTACGAATGGACGGACGAGGTAGTTTACCTTCCTCAACGACGATGAGTTCCTTTAGGGCAGACTCCCATGGCTTCGCAGGATTTGCTCTACGCCAAGATGCTAAATTTGACCGTAAAGGCCACATTGCAAGGGCGAGTCTTCCGTACCCAAGCCGACTGTCTCGAAGTTTGAACACTTGTGCTTCTGCGAAAGGGACATGTGATTGCTGCTTGTGAATCCAGCGTGTTTGTTCAAGCCATTTGATGAGCCTTTGTGTGTGGCGCTGGGTCACCATTCGATGTGGGCCGAAGGCTTTGTGCAATCTTGGAATTTCACTTGACCCCACGATGAGAGAGAGTGTACCGAGCACCGACCAACAGGAATGGGCATGCGGTACGATGGGTACATCGTAATTGTTTGACAAGTCAGTATCCCATTTATCTTCAGCATATCCCATCCATTGTGCTGGTGAGCGACCAGACAGCCAACCGAGGTGAATAGCGGTTTTTTCTTGTGGTGCTCCAGGCAGTCGAGTTTGTTTTTTGACATCGGTGACTAGTGTTCGAAGTAAATATCGGTCCACTTCGTCTGCATCAACGTTCAGTGGTTTTGGTTTTCGATTGAAAAATGCTCGAAGTTCTTTTCGTAATTTCTTTTTCAGCTCGTCCAGACCTCCTTCGTTCAAAATAGGTCCAACTACGCAGCACTTGTCGAATGGAGCGGGCGCTTTGATTTCACCAGACAAAAGGTCAATGAACCCTTTTCGTATGGTTTTTTGAATTTCAGCAGTCTCGAAATATTCCTGCTTTTCACTGTTCATTCGCAGGGTTCCCGATTCAATTCGCTTCATGGCCTTATTTGGGTCGCAATCGATCCACAATACTAAGTCAGGAATCATTGCAGCAGCATTCATTTTTGCCACCTGTTCAACCCCTAAGTCACCTACTATCCCCTGATAGATAAGCGAGGAGTGAATGTTTCTGTCTGAGATGACAATATGTCCTTTTTGCAATAATGGACGAATCCAAGTATGGGAGTGGTCAAGGCGGTCTGCAGCAAAAAGACCAGCCTCCTCAAGTGGTGTTTTGTCACCAAGTTTGACCGATGTGAGTGCTAACTTACCTAGTGCACTGTGTCTTCTTGGTTCGTGAGTTGCATGGACTTCGGGGAATGGGTATTCCGAAGCAAGTTCAAGCAATATGCGTGCCGCTTCACCTTTTCCCGAACCGTCGCCACCTTCAACAGTCACGAGGTACATTCAATCGCCTCCAATATCTGCAAATTGTTCTTTTGCGATAACAAGGAGAATCATTCCAATCAATATAAGCAATGGTCCAAACAAGATGAGGCCACGGCTGAATAAGGCTATGCCTGCGAGATATTGGGTTCTGCGATAGCGTTTAGCACGACGAACTTCAACTGCTGCCTGGAAACCGACAAGAGCGGTAATCACTGTAAATACACCAATAACTGTCGACAGAGCAACTGCTGACTCAAGTGTCCATCCATCGTCATTTGAGATGTCGTTTTCTTGGCGAACTCCTTCGCCAGGAGTCATTGTAACCGGTCTTAGGCCGGCTTCTTCGGGGATAAAATCGCGTTCGACGATGACATAGCCTTCAGCCTCTACCCGAAGCGTTATCGGTTCAGAAAATACTTCTTTAAATCTAAAATAACCGTTTTCATCGGTTGTTGTTTCAACAATTAATGTACCCGTATTGATGTCCAACAGTTGCACTGAGATGTTGGCAATACCGCCACCTTCTTCGGCTTCTAGAGCCAAACCAGTTATGTCAACCACGTCCGCTCGTTCGAAAAGTGTGGATGAAAGTAATTCATCTGGATTTCCGTTGAGAATTAAACCACCGGTAGCCATGCCAAGAATACTCCCGATGAGGATCAAAGATGCCGCTAGAGTAAGAATTCTCGAGCGGTCTGAATCGTCGAGTTCATCGATTTTCGCTTGAAGTCGGGCAGCAGCTCTTTCAACCGCTTTATCAAGGTCGCTTGAATCAACAACCAGTTCTTCATCTGCGGCTTTTTTACGCAACACAGTTGCCTCTTCAGAGGCTTGGAGTTGCGCCTGAACGCGAGAGCGAAGGGCTTCACGGCGTTGCTCCATGTCAGTTTTCTCCACAACACGCCCCTCCCGTTGTTACTTCCAAGTCATGCGCGGATAATACCCTTCCCTACTCCTGCCGCGCCACGGATTTGACTTTAAGAACGAATTTGCCAGCGCAAAAACGCTACAAGCAACAGTATTATGGAGACTGAGATCCCACCTAAGAGACTCAATAACGGATAATTTTGAGCGGTATTACTCACTGTTTCTTCAACACTTTCCTGTTCCACATTCTCATCGACGATTGGATTTTCGTTTTGAGTTTCGTTTGAAGACCATGTCCATGCTTCAGTTCGAAGTCCGAGTTCGAGGATTGAGCCGATGTACTCTAGTGATTCGGAACTTACTTTGTCGGCAGTATCGCTGTGTGTGTGCCAGTAACCTCCAAAATAGGAGGCGTTCTCTCCATAGTTCAAATCGATGAAATTAATTGCAGGTATCCCCGCATCGTGAGCCGCAACATGGTCATCAATTACGCCGCGAACAGTCAACGGGTCGTAAATCTTCAATCCATTGTTGCCTTGGCAATCTAATTCTCCGTCAATCATTCCTAACGACGCAGCAATAGGAGTCACCGTATCCCACAAAACATCTGAAGTGCTGGTCACACGAGTGAAATCTAGGTAAGCGTCTCCAATCATGTCAACCACAATATATGCGGAGATATTTTGCTTGTAATCGCTGGTCAAGTTACTGACCCAAGCATCTGCGCCGTATGACCAAGTTTCTGCAACATATTGATTGCCTTGGTCCTCAGCGTCGGTGAAAAATAAGGTGACATCATGATTAAGATTCAAAAAGGGAATAACACGGCCTAATTCGATTAAGACGGCAACACCGCTTCCACCATCGTTGGCGCCTGGAATTGGTAAAGATTGGAGCGTTTCGTTTTCATCACGCTCTCCGATATACCTGCTGTCATAGTGGGCGACAAACACGACATTTTGTCCCGTGGAGTTTTCGGGGCTGTAGGTTCCTACCAAATTTGTGAGAGTGAAATTTTCTCTTTGGTGTGAGGATTCTTCAAACGACCATTGTGTCAAGTTTTCAGTAATTGATTGGCGTAATTGGGCTGAAGCATTGGAGCCCGGTAGTCGAGGGCCAATACTTGTTTGCCAAAGGACAGATTCGTTTGCAGCAGTCCCATTAAATGCAATGGAATCAATCGATTCACACGGATCTTTTCCTGCGTATTCCTTAGGGATCTCTTCGCCGTAAGCATTCACTGAAAGCAGCATCAATGCCGAGAGAAAAAAAACCCCAAAGTTGCGAATCTTTACGCTCTTTAATTCGAAACTTCTCGTGAGCATTAATGACTCCTAATAGACGGACACTTAAATACTTCTTTTTCACTGCTCAATTTGAATGCAAGACTGCATTTAGTCGGGTCACAACTATGTCGGAACTACGCTCTAATACCGCCTTGCTTTTGGTCACTCTCTTATTTGTCTCGGGAGTGTCACCAATCTTGCTCGCTTCTGGTGCTGATTCGGCTTCTCAAGAAGAGGCGGAGCCTTACAACGCAGGTGGCGTTGTCATCGGTGATTTGGCTGATTTTGAAGTGAGTAAAGGAAATCAATACTTGATGATTGAAGAAGAACAACCAGTGGTGTCAGCGTTCTCCTTTTTCAAGCAAGAATGGATTGATGCAGGTCGCCCTGGCGTAGGAGACATGGTTTACAATCCGCAGACATCCGGTAGAGCCTCTGCTCGAGCCTGTACTCCACACGTAGTCAATGATCAAATCACCGTACCTACTTCTGGGGGCTCTGTTGATACCTATGTTGCTAAAACAACCACGACTGTGGCTTTCTTGGTTCAATCTGGAAGGACCTTGAGTTCCACCGTACTCAACAACCTTGCTTCGTCATGGGACCAAACAATTTACCCTACCATGACCACATACTACGGCAAAGATTACCAAGACGGTCGCGGCCTGGCTCCTCCTGATGTTGACAACAATTGCCAAGTTCAAATTGTGATTTACGACATTGACGGCGCCTTCAACACCGGCGGATATTTCGCACCATCACTCTCAAATTCCCGAGAAGCAGTCTATGTCGACTATGCGGACATTACCCTGTCATGGGGTAAATCGATTCTCGCGCATGAACTCGAACATCTACTTCACAATGCCCAAGACCCTTATGAAAATCTGTGGATTGATGAAGGTAACGCAGACGTTGCCATTTATCTCTGCTTTGGCGCTGATTCAACTCTTGTGGGCCATCTCAACCAATGGACACAGTCCTCTGAACTTTCTGTCCGCTGGTGGAATCAACGATTAGCTGATTACGGTGCAGGTTTCATTTTCACGATGTATCTCGCCGACCATTTGGGCGGGGGTCCTGCAGTACGTCAGCTGGTCCAAGACTCTGCGACAGGCGGCCTCAGTGTTGAAAATCTCGCCATTTCCCCGGTAAGTGGGCAGGCTGGAATGCTCGGACGAACCATGGGCGAAATTTTTGCTAACTTTTCTATTGCTGCAGTACTTGATTCGAATCAAGGAATCTATGGTTTTTCAAATCTCGAGTTGACTCAATCATGCTCTTCAGGTTCCTTTTGTCGCGTGCAACCTGCTGACACCAACAGCGATTGGACAGGGCCATGGTCTTCTACAGGCCACTCCGTTGAAGGTTGGGGTATTCGGGCATTCAAATTCACTCCAGGGTCATCCTCGCCCGCACCACTGACCATGAGGCTTACGGCAGATGTCAGTCAGTTCGACGGCGTAGTTGTCTCGCGAGCAACTGCCGATGGGTTGTGGACTGCTACTGATTTGAACTTCCAAAGCAACGTAGCCACTGCTCTTATCCCCGGTTTCGGAAACCTTACCGATGAGGTTTGGGCCATTACTTGGTACGCCAGTACGGTTGCTGATTGCGACTATACTTCGTGCGGTCCCTCCTATCCGCAGGGAACCGTTGACATCGAGGCAGCTAGAATCACCTCTCCAGCAACCCTCACTCTAAACAATTCCAAGTTGACAGACCGTGATGGTGATGGTGTTTCAGATACGGCGCAAATAGCCTACGATGTGTTTTCAAATGCCTTCTTTGAAGACCTCGATGTCACCACTAAGGTACTTGACAGCAGTGGCGTTATCATCGATACGCAAACCAAGCGAGTTTCCGCTGGTGGTGGAGTAGCAACCGAAGAAAATATCTGGTTTACTGCTCCTAAGAGTTCCCAGTTTACCTTTGTTATGGAGATGAAGGATATGGTCGGAACGACTGTTGACACGTTAACTTCTTCGCCCCAAGTGCTTGACAACATGAGACCAACTGCTAATGGAACCATCTTGCCAAACATCTCTCAAACTTGGGAAAACATTCAATTTTCTGGCGATGGTTTTGACGCATGGGGGCTCTCTTTTGACAATAATTCGCTCCCTTACTCAGACCCACCTACTGCATATGCTTGGGATTTCGGAGATTCGACAACTTCTGGCTTGAAATCGCCCTACCGTTCGTACAAAGACGTTGGTCTTTACAACGCAACTTTGCGAATCCAAGACCAAGGGGGCTCGTGGTCTGATGTTGATGTTCTGCAACTCAACATCACCGACAACTCGCCTCCAATCCCGCTGATCACTGTGAACGGTGTTCTGATTGATGATGAAGTATCCATCCTTACCGAACAACTTATCCTTTTTTCAGCATCTCTAACCGTCGACAATGTGCCGACTCAAAATTTGTCGTTTGATTGGAACTGGGGTGATGGCTCGATTGACAACGGTGTAGGCTTGTTTGAAGCAGCCCATGAATGGGGCGACATAAGTGGCATCAACGAGACATACAACCTAACCCTGACCGTATCAGACGGAATTAATATCGGAATCAAGAGTATTACTGTTGTTGTCAACAACAGAATTCCTTACCAAATATTTACCGATAACTTGTCCACATCGACATACAACTCAATCGTCATGCCCGATGTTTTCAAAGATTCAGATGGTAGTATTGTGTCCTATTCATGGTTCTTCCCAGAGGGTGTTAACCTTGGAGGTGGAGTCACGGACAGAACCGATGAATTCACGCAAACTTCGTCCAGCGATGCAAATCCCATGCCATCTTGGGACTCTCCTGGTCTGAAAACAGCAGAACTTACCGTTGTGGATGATGATGGTAGTTCGGTAACTACATCATTGTCGGTAATGGTGATGAATCAGATTCCAATTGCTAATTTTGTCGTCAAAACAACCAGTTCTGGCACCTCGATCATCGACTTTAGAGTCGAGGATGGTCAAGTTGAAACTCCGTATACCTTCGATGGTAGAGATTCGTTCGACCTTGATGGAACCGTCGGCGACTCAAGTGATTTGACCTACAATTGGAGTTTCTCAGACGACGGGACCTTCGGCTCCAGCCCTCAAGCGACACACACATTTTCGACCCCAGGCGTTCACACGGTTATTCTTGTCGTGTTCGATGAAGTTGGGGCTCAAAGTATTGCTCGAGAACTCACTGTTGAAATTGCGAACCCTCTCCCAATTGTTTCGGTGCAAATCCTTGATGCTTGGTACAACGGGGAACAAATGACTGACTCAAGTGCTCTGCCGCCTTTGACACAATTGGACTGGTCACGCACCTTTGATGAACAAGGCGAAACCTTTGCTGCACCTCATTCCCTTCTGTATTTTGATTCTGATGGAACACGAGATGGTGACCAATCGTTTGAGGGGAAATATGTTCCACTCGATGTAAATTCACCTGAGTGGAATGGCCTAGTGCAATATATTTGGGATTTCGGCGACGGCACTCCACTGAATTCAGAACCAAATCCTTGGCACTCCTATTCCTTGCCCGGTACTTATTCGGTCTCGCTCACGGTTCGGGACGCCTATGGCACTGGTGATGTATCCCGTGCCTATTTCTCCGTAGTCATTGACTACCCTCCCGTCATCCATGAGATTTTTGCTGCTGAAGAAATTTTGGTGTCTGATTCAAATTCCTTCAGTGCCAATATTTCCGACTTTGAATCCAGTTTAGGACTTGCATTCTACCGAGATACCAATGTTTACGATGGCTCGATTTCAGACCGTGACGAAATGCTCCCTCCAGACCTTGATGTCCGGTGGGACCTTGACATTGAATTCGATGCTGATGGCAACGGCAATCCTGCCGATGACTGGGTTTCGCCGAACCCCGCTACCGAAAGTCGCGTGACTGGCAGTTGGGATGAAGTGGGTACCTACACCCTGCGAATTGAAGTCTGCGATAATGTTGGAATATGTGACTCAATGGACCTTGAAATTGAAGTCATTCCTGAAGCTTCTGCCCCCCCTTCTCTGTCAGACTTCAGTGTTGATGACTGGAAGAGTTGGCTTGCGGATGCGGGTTCTGATCTCGCTACCTTTGTCGCTCTGATTGCGGTTGCGCTCATCCTTGGATGGTTGGTCATGCGAGAACCATCTGATCTGGAAGATGAAGCAAAGCAAGCTGCTGAATCATATACTGATGTCGAACATGTCGAGGCTCAAGGAGGTCTCCTCGGCATGGACCAGCACTCGCCACCTCCGGCGCCTGGAATTTTATCGAAAGATGAAAGACGAAGTGATGATAGCGGCTATATTCGGCCACTTCGCCGTAGAACTTGACCGTTAGTTTGTATAACCTCCTAGCGTATGATGATTTGAGGGAGAAACATGTCGTCGTATTTTCGAGTCGGGTCAATTGCTTTGACGCTCCTTCTACCCATCTTCATGCTCGCGTTTACATCTCCTGTTTTGATGAATGCACAAGCTGCAGATGCTTGCTCGGGGGATACAACTCCTGTTCAATGGAATCAAACGGCGCAACGCCTCTCTCTGGTACCCCATTACAATGGTATGTGGTGGGGTTATGATTACTATGATGATGATATTTATTATGAGGAGGGAGATATGAGTCGCGAACCTTCGAACAGTAATTCACCTGGATATTCTGCATACAATCCCGATCTAAGCCCCGAAGAACCTTGGATGTACGAATCGTATTTTTTGCCCAGATTGGACCCGCTTGAAGAAAACCACTTCACTTCGATGCTCATTGGAAACGATAGCGTTGGTGCACTTCGAGTTAATCTGTCCGAGAATTATCGAACAACGGTATGCATCACTCTTCAAGATACAGACCTCAATCCGGTCAATGGGGATGTCTATTTGTTTACGACTCAGGATTATGAAAACTACGTGCAATCCTATCATTCAAGCCACGACCAAGATAACTGGTGGTTTGACGAGGAAGCCGAAGAATCACTTTCCAACATTCCTCCGGAGTGGAGAAGCTTCAATTTCTTGGGTTGGAACACTTTCCGTGATTCTCACGAATATGAGGAGGCCTCGGAAGTGAATTTCGCACTCAATCTCGACGGCCCAGAGGTATACACCTCTTTCTTTTCAGGAACCGATTGGCAAGATTTCTACATTGTCATTGATACATGGGATAATGTTCATGATTTTGATGCTGAATCTCCTGATACAGTTGTGGCGGCAGACATCACAATCATTACCACGGAGCGAAGTTTGATACTGCCTCCTTTCACGGTTGCATTGGTATTCTTAGCGGTTTTCTTGACTACACTTGTAGTGCCGTTCATTCTGAATGGAAAGTACATGAAAGCGGGCCTTGAGGTGGAAATGCCAGATCAGTCGATCGTTCCGTCTTTGGAAACTCTTCCGGACCAAGAGTATCTCTCTCGCAAGGAGTTGCAGCAGCCAGTACCCTTGCCTGAGCCAGCGGCCGAAATGCCAATTGCCGTAGAGTCAGAGATAAAACCCCCACCTCGTGAAGAAATTTAATTAGCCATTTCTGGCGTTTAAACACACCTAGCAAGGAGATTAATACTCAAGGAGTCTCCATGCATCTTGGAGGTCACGAACATTCACGAGGCCTTTGTCAGAGAGTCTAAATTCATCTCGCATGGTCGCATAGACCAGTTCTTGTCCGAGAACTGGAGCATGTAGTCGGCCCCAGTCGCCGCCTTTGCCAAGCGCCATAAGGCTGTATGGGGGGGTATCTTCTTGATCAGAGAGATTGTTTGCTGCCTCGACGATTTGCAATGCGTCTTGGTGGTCATTCACAGTGCTGCAGAACTTGACGATGTCACCTTCGCTAACGTTGGAGGTGACTAGATTCATGATGTCTTCTGCGCTTGGAGTACCTTCGACATCATGTTGAGATGCAATGATTTGACAATTCGCAGATTTAGCTGCATCAACAAGTGCTTTGCGTTCTTTGGTTTTGATTGAAAGTTCAAGATCCACCCAAGTCACTTTGGAATCAATAGCGTTTTGGAGTATGTCCAAACGTTGTTTTTCGGTGCCAGGGAAGTGGCCTCCTTCTCGAACAGAACGAACAGCGAAAATGACAGGGAGGGAGATGCCTTCTTTTAGGGATGAGATTGATTTTTCCACATCGAGTTCAGAAGCGTCAGATACAGCCCAGTCGGATACAGGTGGCGTTGTTGATGTTTTGTTTCCATCTTCGTCTTCAACTACGGTTGCCTGAGGTTTGGTAAGGTACAATCGATCGAATCGAACTTCAACCATATCAGCTCCTTGGATGACCGCACGAGCGGCTTCCTCGACCATTGCATTGACCGTTGTTTCTTCAAGAGAGACGCATATCTTTGGGTTGGGCATGCTTTCGGCGACTTAGACCGGCTTCTTAACGCTCTCGCTTAAATTTAAATGGCGTAGATTGCATTAAAGTCCAGTCGTTGGGGCTTTTGGAGAATTGGAATATCCCTCCCCACAGCATTGAGAAATCTATTTCCAGTACCGAATTCGCCCTTGTTTTTCGTCACTTTCAACCACCCTATTGCACTACCTTTATACCCCCTCGGCACAGGGTATGTTTGTAGAGGGCAGAGAGGGGAAGAAAGTAGCGCACTGCGGCCAAAATAACCTCAAAAAATCCACTCTATTCCGGCACAAGTTCAGCCCAGCAAAAAACTCATTGGAGGAATAATTTTGACAGACGATTACAGCGCATCTAGCATCCAAGTTCTCGAAGGCCTAGAGGCCGTACGAAAACGCCCGGGTATGTACCTTGGCGATCCGCATGACGGGACAGCCCTTCACCACTGTATTTGGGAGGTTGTTGACAATTCCGTGGACGAACATCTTGCGGGACACACCCCAAACATCGATATCACCTTGAACCCAGACCATTCCGTCAGCGTTCGAGATTACGGCCGAGGAATTCCCGTCGGAGTCCATGAAGAATACGGGATTTCTGCTGCTGAAGTCATCATGACGAAGTTGCATGCTGGCGGCAAATTCGACAACAGCTCGTACAAGGTCTCTGGCGGCTTACACGGTGTTGGAGTTTCTGCAGTTAACGCAGTATCTGAATGGATGGACGTAACAATTCACCGTGACGGGGCCATCCACTTCCAGCGATTTGAAGCCGGCGTTGCAGTTGCGCCATTGGCTAAAATCGGCACGTGTGACGATACTGGGACGACCATTTCTTTCAAACCCGACCTCACTATTTTCACCGAAGTGACTGAGTTCGAGTTCGAGCAGATTAACACTCGTGTGCGAGAGACCTCATTTCTTAACGCTGGATTAAAAATCTCAATCGCAGATAAGCGTGGTGAAGAAGAACATACTGTCGAACACCATTATGAAGGCGGACTAAGTGAATTCGTACAGCAATTGAATGAGCGCCGGGAAATTATGCACGAAAACGTCATCACGATTTCTGGTTCGAAGGACATCGAAAAAGGCCCAGTCGAGGTCGAACTTGCACTCCAATGGTCAGACGCTTTTAGTGAATCTATCATGTGCTATACCAACATCATTCGAAACAAGGATGGCGGCACCCACATGTCTGGCCTGAGGACTGCTTTGACAAGCTGTGTCAACGGTTACGCCAAAAAGAAAAATCTCTTGAAAGGAGATGCACTTAGTGGAGAAGATGTTCGAGAAGGACTTGCAGCGGTTGTCAGCGTTAAGCACCCTGACCCATCCTTTTCATCTCAAACGAAAGACAAACTCGTCAGCAGCGAAGTAACAGGTATTGTTCAAACCGTCGTTTATGAGAAACTCAACGAATTCTTTGAAGAAAACCCGTCCGTGGCCAAACAGGTTGTCGATAAGGCGCTGTTGGCCTCTAAGGCGAGAGAAGCGGCCCGGAAAGCACGAGATCTCACTCGCCGTAAAGGCGTCCTAGAAGGCGGTGGCCTTCCTGGCAAACTCGCTGATTGCCAATCACGCGATCCGCGAGAGTGTGAAGTCTACTTAGTAGAGGGGGATTCTGCAGGCGGTTCAGCAAAAACAGGTCGCGACCGCCGAATCCAAGCTATTCTACCTCTGCGAGGGAAAATATTGAATGTCGAGCGCCAAAAGCACAATGTTGCAAAAGTATTCCAAAACCAAGAAATTCAAACGATGATCAGGGCGCTAGGCGCAGGTGTTGGCAATAATTCAGAAGATGAGGGCTCCTTTAATCCAGAGAAACTCCGATACAGCAAAATCATCATTATGACTGACGCCGACGTTGATGGCGCCCACATACGTACGCTGATGTTGACATTCCTTTGGCGATTCATGCGGCCCGCAATTACCGAGGGTCATGTTTACATCGCCCAACCACCTCTCTACCAGCTGTCGAAAGGAAGAATCAGCAAATATGCGTTTTCCGATGATGAACGCGACTCTATCATTGCTGAATTGAGAGGTGACAATCCGAACACAAAGATTGGAGTCCAACGTTACAAAGGTCTAGGTGAAATGAATCCGGAACAATTGTGGGAGACCACGATGGACCCCGAATCTCGAACTATGCTCAAAGTTACCGTGCGAGATGCCGAAGAAACCGATAGAATGTTTGAGATTTTGATGGGAGAAGATGTTCCTGACAGGAGGGCGTTTATCGAACGCCACGCAAAGGAGGTGACGAACCTTGACATCTGATGATATTGAAGAGAACACGGAACAAGAGGACGAAATTACGGCGTCAGGAAACCTCCTGAACCATCCACTTAACGATGAAATGAAAACGTCATACATCAATTATGCAATGTCAGTCATCATTGGGCGCGCTCTTCCAGATGCTAGAGACGGCTTGAAACCCGTTCACCGCCGAGTGCTTTACGGAATGCACGAAGGCGGACACACCGCTGATAAAAAGTTCAGCAAATCTGCTCGTTCTGTGGGTGAAGTGATGGGTAAATATCACCCTCACGGTGATCAATCCATTTACGACACAATGGTCCGAATGGCACAAGAATTCTCTCTGCGTTATCCGTTGGTTGATGGCCAAGGGAATTTCGGTTCTATCGATGGTGACCCGCCTGCTGCAATGCGATACACGGAAAGCCGCCTCGACAGAATTTCAAAGCATATGCTTGAAGATATTGAGAAGAAAACCGTAGACTTCCAGCCGAATTTTGACGATTCGGAGCAAGAACCGACGGTTCTGCCCGCCCGTCTTCCAAACCTTCTGCTCAACGGAAGTGATGGTATTGCAGTAGGTATGGCAACTCGGATACCACCCCATAACTTGGGAGAAATTGCCGGTGCCATCCACCTTCATGTGAATCGAATTATCGAGGAGGGAGAAGCGAATATTGGCATGCCTCAAATTTCTATAGAAGAATACATGCAGCATGTCCAAGGCCCCGATTTCCCTACCGGTGCATCCATTCACGGTATCGACGGAATTTACGATATGTACAGTTCAGGAAAAGGAAGATTCCACGTTCGTTCGAAATGCGATGTTCTTGATGATTCCAATGGAAAGAGAATCATCGTTCACGAGATTCCTTACCAAGTAAAGAAAGCAGATATGCTTGTCCACATTGCAGATTTAGTCTCCAAAGGAACTGTTATTGGAATTCGAGACATACGCGATGAATCTTCAAAAGAAGGTATTCGTGTCGTTATTGAAGTGAAGAATAATGCCGACCCACATGCAGTACTCAATCAATTGTTCAAGTCAAGCCGTTTGCAGGAATCCTATTCTGCAAATATGATGGGTATATTGGACGGCCGACCGGTGTTGTTGACGTTGCCAGTCATGCTCCATACGCACGTTTCTCATCGTGAATCAATCATTGAACGCCGCGCTCAATTTGATCTCGATAAAGCGCAGGCACGGGCGCATATCTTGGAAGGCCTGGTTATTGCCCAGGACCGTATTGATGACGTCGTTGCAGTAGGTAAAGCCAGCTCCAGCAGAGAACAATTTGAGTCTGTACTTCGTGGAGATGAAACGATGGCTGGAATAACGGCATTCAGTTTCACCGAACCACAGGCGAAAGCAATTGCAGAACGACGATTGTACCAACTCAGCCGATTGGATGTCGACAAGGTACAGAATGAATATCAAGAATTGAAGTTGCGCATTGCAGATTTAGAAGATATTATAGCATCCAGAACTCGAAGACTGGGAATTCTTCTGTCTGAACTTGACGAGATGGTGGAGCGGCACGGAGATGAACGCCGTTCATTCATTGACCCAATGCCTCTTTCAATGAACAGAGAAGACTTGATCGAAGAACGAGCGATTGCAATTACATTGAGCGAAGACAATTACATTCGACACATGCCTGTTGAATTGTTTAAGGTTCAAAATCGCGGCGGTAAAGGGCTCAAAGGTGTAGCGACTAAGAACGAAGACACTCCTCAACTCATCGTCACTTGCTTTAGCAAGGATAGATTGCTCATCTTTACCGATAAGGGTAGAGTATACGGACTCAAAGCATGGGAAACTCCCCTCGGTAGTCGTCATGCACGGGGAAGTCATATTCGCAATGTGATTGAGAAGATTCAGGACGATGAAAACATCGTGACCATCCTGCCAATTACACGAGACTTGCTTGAATCTCCAGAAGGTCACTTCTTGTTGTTCGCTACTCGCCTTGGACTTATCAAGAAGACCAAACTTGAAGAGTACGTTCGAATTAATCGAAATGGAAAGTATGCACTGCGATTTAAACTTGAAAATGACAGTCTTGTCAATGTACGAACAGGAACCAACGATTCCTCGATTGTTATGATTTCGAGTACAGGGTTTGCAAGCCGCTTTGCCTGCGTAGATATTCGTGCGTCTGGTCGAGTTTCTGCAGGTGTATATGGAATCAAGACTGGAAACAGAAAGAATGCTGACGGCGGACATGTGGTTGCTATGATGGCTACAGAAAACACCGATACGCAAATTTTGACCATTACCCGCAACGGGATGGCAAAGCGAAGCCGTCTAGGTACCTCGGAAAAGATTCCGGATTTGGATGTCGAAGGTAATCAGAAAATTGATTCTGACACCGGAGAAGGAAAGATGCGAACTGACGGTTACCGTAAAACAAAGCCTGGTGCTAAAGGCGCCTTTACTATGAATTTAGACCATGATAACGAAGATGTCATAATCAGTGCCCGACAAATTCCGAACTTGGATGACAATCTCTTCCTTCTAACAAAGAAAGGTATGATGATTCGAATCAATGCAGGTCAAACCAAGGAAACGAAAAATAAGAAATCGAAAGGGACCCGAGTTATGGAACTTCGAAATTCAAATAAGACTGGATTTGACGACCACATCATCTTTGCAGCACGTTTACCAGCGGAGTTGCTGGAGACTCCAGCAGATGAATTTGAAGCGATGGATGTCGATAACGATGGCGTGGTTAGTCGAGAAGAATTTGAGGCAGCTCAATCCCTCAAAGAACTCAATTCATCGGAAGAAGAGTGAATTCAATCGAGCCGACGCATTGAAACATGATTCGGTACTGTGGGGGTTGTATCGGCCCTCGTCGGCTGGTCAGGTGATGTTGGATGGATGAACGCTCATTGATTTACGATTGGAACACAGTGGAGTATGAATTGAACCGAAATCCAGCCAATCACCCACACGGTGTTTGGTTCGATGACGAAACACTTCGAGATGGTTTGCAAAGCCCCAGTGCCCGCAATCCTACCATCGAACAGAAAATCGAATTACTTACGTTTATGGAAAAACTAGGTATCCAAAAAGTAGATCTTGGATTGCCAGGAGCCGGACCTTTTCACTTGGAACACATCGATGCTATGCTGACACATATTACTGAAAATGACTTCAAAATCCGACCTGGTGCTGCAGTTCGCACACTCATGAACGACATTGAACCACTCGTTGAACTCCAAGCCAAACATGGAATCCCAATCCAAGCCAGTGCTTTTCTGGGTACCAGCCCAATTCGCCAATATACCGAAGGGTGGACAATGGAAAAGTTGGTCTCAACCATGGAGAAAGCAGTATCTTACGCTGTTGAAAACGATGTCCCGGTCATGTTTGTCACTGAAGACACCACTCGTTCAAAACCTGAAGATGTCAAACTCATCTATCAGCGTGCGATGGAATTAGGAGCACGTCGTCTGTGTGTTTGTGATACCTGTGGCCACGTCACTCCAAATGGAGTCAAGAAGTTGCTCCAATTCATCGATGAAGAAGTCATCAAAGATTCGGGGTACAAACGCTCTGAAATTGAAGTGAATTGGCATGGCCATCAAGACCGTGGTCTTGGAGTTGCCAACAATATCGCTGCTGTTGAGGCAGGTGCAGATGTCATTCATGGAACTGCGCTTGGTGTCGGAGAACGCGCTGGAAACGCACCTCTTGACCAAACCTTGGTCAATCTCAAATTACTCGGAGTCATTGAAAACGACCTCACTCAACTGGATGCTTACATGCAAAAGGCGAATGAGTACATCGAAGTACCGCTACCTCGTAACTACCCGGTTTTTGGCATGGATGCATTTGAGACCGGAACCGGTGTTCATGCCTCTGCCGTCATTAAAGCGATGAAGAAAGGTGACAACTGGCTTGCTGACAGGGTGTATTCTGGTGTTCCTGCGGGTGACTTTGGTTTGAAACAAGTCATTCGAATTGGACATATGGCTGGGCGTTCGAACATCATCTGGTGGCTTGAACAAAATGGATACGAGGCTACTGATGACTTGGTTGGTCATGTCTTTGAGGTTGCGAAGAGTCAACGACGTAACATGGAAGATGCAGAAGTCAAGCAAACTGTTGAGTCGTATCTTACGGCTTAATCACGGCTAAGATTCTTCTTCATTATCGGAAAAGGCATCGCTTTGATTACCGTTCTCTTCCTTGGTGATGGTCCATTCTGAATCAACACTTCCGCCGCTCCAATCCCCTTCAACAGCGACTTCATCAACGTCTTGTTCTTCACGCCAAACCGGATTGCTTTGGGAGCCGCAAACGAGGAATCTACCGTTGGAATCAATTTGGTCTCCCAACAGTTTCATGTGTTTGGAGACGGGAAGGAAATGCCCTACTGGCATTCCCGCTGCGGTAAACGGATTGGTTGCAGCACCAATAAGTAGGCCGTCCTCTGGAGCAACCACATCGACAGTAATCCCTGGTGTTCCGGGGTCGGAGATTGTAGCGATTACTTCGCCTTCACGCATAACTGAACCTGCTGAAACAAACATGTCGAGTAATCCACCCTCGCCTGCTCGAAGCCAGTGCGAGCCACTGGCGAGCATTCTAAATCGCGGTCGATGTGGATTTCCATCAATCATTCGTAATGAGCGAAGGACGTTCAGAACTCCGTGCATTGCTACTTTAACAGATTCATGGTCCAACACATTCGCTCCACCACCTTCGTAGGTTATGACTGGAATGTCATGTGCTATTGCTGCTTTACGTAAAGAGCCAGAAGGAGGCTTTGAATCGAGAATAATTTCGATGCCGAACGCTTTGGCTAGAATGTTTGACCCTGCATGCGTGAGGTATGCTCGCACTTGCGGCATATTTGAACGACCTTTTCCGGCACTGTGCAGGTCGACGATAGCGTCCACATCACTGAACAAATACTTCCATGTTTGTGCAGCAACCCGTTTAGTGGTAGAACCCTTCGGGTCACCCGGGAAATGGCGATTCAAGTCTCTACCATCGGGGAAGTATCTTGACTTTGAACGATAACCTGGCAGATTAACAATAGGTACAATCCGAATTGTTCCAGCCATTTTGCTGGGGTCAAGTGGCTTTCCTTCATCAGTAAACGTATTTGACAACAGGTGAGTACATGTCGAGGGGCCGGTTAATTCATCACCGTGGACGCCACCTAGAATGGTGATTACAGGGCCGGGGCGAATGCCGTGAAGAATGGTCACTGGAATTGGCCATGAATCGCCGAGGTCTGTTTCGAGCAGAGGGAGATGCACAGTTCTCATTGTACCTGGTTTGATGATTTTTCGATAGAATCGTGTACTGGTCCATTTCGCAGTTCGATCCCATTCGGGCCGGTCCTCTAATTTGTGCGCTGCCATAGCTTCTTGAATGGCATTTCGGCGTCTTTTTGGCAACTCGTGAGCGACGCGAACTTTTTTCTTCGCCTTCGGCTTCTTTGCTGCCATGGTTGTTGCATACTCACCCCCCCATTAAGAATGCGTATTTATTAGCACTTTGAAGCAAAGAAAACAAGTGCTATCATCTCTACCCGAGTGTATGGAAGAACTCGGTGTCCAAATGCAATATGCTCCAAACTCGATTTGTTTTGGTTGTGGCCCGGCAAATAAGATGGGGTTGCAAATCAAAAGTGTGCGAATTGAAAATGGTCTCTCGCTCGAATATCTGCCCGAGCAGCATCACCAAGCATTTCCTGGCATGATCAATGGTGGAATCATCGGTACTCTTCTTGATTGCCATGGGAATTGGACAGCTGCAATCGCAATTATGGATGCTCAAGGTTTAGATGAACCCCCGTGTACAGTCACTGCATCTTACACCGTAAAACTCAGAAGACCAACGCCGTTGGATGTTCCATTGAAAGTGACAAGTCAAATCAAAGAAATTAGCGAAGACCGTGCTGAAATTGAATTATTGTTGGAAGCCAATGGAAAGGTATGTGCGACGGGGAGTGGTCTTTTTGTTGCGGTAAAAGAAGGTCATCCCGCTTATCACAGATGGAGTTGAGGCCGCTATGGCCAAACCCAACAAGAGACAACAAATTCTCCTTGAAGAGTTACGAGATTTCGTAATTGAAGTCATGATGGATATGCCAGAGTGGGCAGAATCCAATGTTGAAAGGCTGCGCAACATTCAGTTAGGGGTATTGAGGAAAAACGCAACACAACGGCATGGTGTAACGCGTTGGAAGCGTGGAGTCGACCTTCGGTCATTAACACCAGAGGATGTAGAAGTCATCGACCTTCACCCCCGAATGCTTGAAGGTGAATGGAAACCATATTCTGCTTTTGTATTGCATCATGAATACATTCATGCTTTAGGGCTCCGTGAGCATAATTCTCTCTTTCGAACACTTGAGTCGGCATGGCCAGCTCCAAAAGCAGGCGTCCAAGGCCGAAAGTTTACGGAATTTTTACGAAGGCAACGGGCTGAATGGTTGTGGTGTTGCTCAAATTGTGGAAGTGAATATCCGCGCCAAAAGCAGTCAAGAAGACGTTACAGGTGCAGGGCGTGCAATACGATTTTAGTTGACCGTAAGAATCCGGATGCCGTGTCAACAATTAACCATTGATTTGAAACATGACCGCCCCGTAGTGAGTACTATGGGCTGTGATGAAACATTTCGACGGTCTAAATCATCGTCGGTTCTGTTGTTGCTGGCAACTCTTCTCTTCTCGCTATGTATTCCAATTTCTCAAGCAAATTTGAATCAAACTGAAGACGGCGGACAAATGTTTCTTTCATGTTTACAAGACGACCAGTGCTCTCTTACTTCGGTAGCAAGCGGAGAAGAAGTGATTTCAAACAATGTCTTTGCATCACCTGCTCAAACTGAAACAGTTACGCTTGAATTTGATATGGCTCCTCAACAAGTGGACTTGGCATTATTGCCTACTCAGTTGTCATCAATGGAACTCGATTTAAGATTTACAGGTGAATTTTCGGGATACAATAAGCCGGAACTTGAAGTTGCTCTCATTCTTGGTTCGACAGTTACAACATGGGATTTTGAATCGGATTTTGTTCCTTCAGTCTCTGCAACAAGTCCTTACACATTAGAGGACGAAAATCTTAACCTTAACGGCGAAAGAGTTCTGTGGCCAGGCGACCCTGTGCGACTTAGAATGACCTTTGTATTAGACCGGCCAGGCACTTGGGAATTGCATCTTCGTGGCTCGTCTTCTTTAGTCCTAGAAATTCCGTGGTCCGAAGACATCGTTGAACGAAATTCAGACGAGCCATCAAGTGATTATGAGCCCCGAGAAACGGAGTTTGAAACGGTTCACTATGGGGCACTGGTCGAAAACGATCGTGATTGTTGGATTTTTGAAATCGACCAACACGAACTACTCAACATATACCTTGAATGGGAAAGTGTTCCCATTGAACTCCAACAAAGTCACGGATTGCCGGATTTGATTCAACCGTCTGGACGACTTTCATCTACCCCAGATATCGTTGTTCGAGAAGACGATGATTCGACACGAACAACCTATCGTTGGAGGGCATTACCTGTTGGAGAATATACCTTTTGCTTCGGTGGAACTGCTGGTAAATTCCAACCTTATGCGTGGACTGGTCAACTCGCTTTTGAGGGTGTGGGGCCAGTTACACCTGACGATTTTGATGGAAGGGCACTCTATCCTGCTGGAAGTGCGGTTATTGGTGATGAGGATGCATCACGTTCCTTATCTCCTCAGACCTTTGGTTTTCTTTTCCTTGCTTTTTTCATACTGGTTGGTTTTCTTATTGACGGACTGAGGAACTCCACGTCTGCTCTACTTCGGTTTGGAGCATTTACTCCAGGTGTTATCTTGTTGATGATTGGAGGAATTGTTCACCCCTTGTGGGCCATCGCTGACGAAGTTCAAGGTGAAGATGAGATTTTGTTAGAGGATTTGATTGAAATGCGGCTACAACAACTCTGGGATGTTTCTTTCCCGGGAGTGCCTGAGCAAGTTCTGGTTACCCATACTGGTTCAACCTGGGGGATGCTGGATGGAGATCGACTTCAGTTACGTTTGGATATTGAGCAAGCCATACCCTTGCCGGATGGTAGGTGGCAACTCATCGTTCCTGAATTACAGGAATTACGACTCGATCAGGCTATATTTTCTCAAGTAGCCCGGGGTGGGCTGGAATCGTTTGATGATGGAATGTTGGAACAACAGACTGTACGATTTGTTCTTCTCGCAGGCCGCTCCTTGTTGTTGGACTTGTTAATGCTCGAGGCAATGATGGTGGTTGAACAACCACCTAAGTCTTCGATATTCCATGTGGATTTTGAAATGGTTGAAACTTCAGCAACCGGTTCCGTTTCAGTACCTGCATGGGGCACACGGCCGGTATCAGTGAGTGAAAGTGACTGGACTATCCTTCAAGGTTCATTGTTCCCGGAACGTATTTCTGTGAGCCTTTGTGATTGTGAACTTGATTTGTTAGATGTTCGATTTATTGCCTCTTCAGGATTCGATACAGGAGATATTCCTCAAAACATCAACATTGAGAATGCATCCGGAGTGATACCCTTCGCAGCTCCAGTCAGTGTTCTCGGACTGGTACTTTGTGCAGTCGCAAGCCGAGGTGAATATTCACGAAGAGCAAAAGCGAGACAACTTGCAAACAGAATGTTTCAAAACCAAACAAAATGGGACTAGGTCACTTTTTGTTTCCTTTCTTGCCCTTCTTTGCTTTTGATTTTGCTTCTTCAAGAACCTCTTCGGAGTCTACGCCAGCCTCTTGAGCGACCTTCTTGATGAGTTCTTCTTCGTCTTCAGAGATTTCACCGTCTTTTGATGCAGATTTGACCACTGCATCAACATTCATTTGTGCGGCTTCTTCATCACTAATACCCAATGCGTCTTGGAATGATTTGAGTTCAGCAAGTTCTTCTTCGGTAATAATTCCATCTTCCCAAGCAGCTTCGTAGGATTCGAGCAGGAAAGAACGGTATGCGTCGGGATTGAGCAATACATCTCGAATGAGGCCATGATTGGGGCCGTCATCCATTTGTGACATATCAAGAATAGCAATCGAACGACGCACCTCTTTTACTGCCATATCTTTGAGTCCGTGACCGGCCCAGACTGCTCCAGCAGCAATAACGGCTGCAGCAAACCAGCGCATGATGTCAGGATTCACGAATTCCCAAGGCTCAACGAGGTGGAAAATACCGAGAACCGCCATCGCTGCGCCGCACATAACTTCGACCCAGTCATTCAAATCTGGTTCATCTTGAAAGACTGAAAGGCGTTCTTCTACCATGGACTCAACATCATCGGCCATGCAACGCTCATGTGAAGAGGGGTCTTAGGGATGTCGGATTGAAAATATCCAAGCGTTGTCCTTTTGGACTGTTGGCGTAACTGGGGGTACATGGAGGGGTCCAAGCGTGCAGTGTCGGGGCTAGATTTGCCCGAAAAAGCACTCCAATTTTTAACCCAAAAATGGGGTATTACACACCTTCACCCGCCTCAATTTGAAGCCATGCCAAGCGTTCTTTCTGGAGACAACACTTTACTCGCTATTCCAACTGCAAGTGGTAAGTCATTAGTTGCTTACATAGGGATAATACGGCGCTTATTGGTCGACGAACCGGGCTCAAAAGCCGTGTATATTGTTCCGTTGAAGGCACTCGCAAATGAGAAGCATGAAGACCTCGTCGAACTTGGTGGTTCAGTGGGGTTATCCGTTGGATTAGGTATTGGTGATGCTTCTGGAGAAGCAAAGAAAATTGACGAGTGTGATATTTTGGTATGTACCTCAGAGAAACTCGACTCATTGATGCGTAATCGATCTGAATTAATGGCGAATGTCTCGATTGTTATTGCTGATGAATTTCATTTGATGAACGATTCGACCCGAGGTCCCACTTTGGAAATTAATTTGACTCGATTACGTTACTTGCGTCCTCTGGCACAAATCATTGCACTTTCTGCTACAGTTGGCAACTGTAATGAGTTAGCTGAATGGCTGAATGCCAATCTTATCCTTTCTACATGGAGGCCAGTTGCTCTAGAGTATTGTACTTTTCACGATTTGCATTTGGAACCCCGTCTTGTCCAGTCTGCTGGGATGTCAACTGAACCTGATGTTCTGCAGCCTCCGCGTGACCTTGAAGGTCCCAAGTCGCATCCTGCTTGGGTTGTTGTCAATGATGCCTTAGAGCAAGATGGGCAGGTTCTCATCTTCGTCGGGACCAGGCGAAGCGCACAATCTGAGGCACTCAAGTTATCCAAACGAGTTGCAAAACGCCTTTCTCAAGAAGACCCGGACCGGATCAAGCGTTTGGAGGATTTAGCGAACGTTCTGGACGGAAGGAGTCAAACAGCGATGGCGGAACGCCTGGCCGAAGCCATTCGTGGAGGCGTCGCCTTTCACCATGCAGGGCTTACTCACGGGCAAAGGAAATCTATAGAATCAGCGTTTAAACAAGGACTTCTCGTAGCATTGACTGCCACGCCCACTTTAGCAGCAGGAGTCAATCTTCCAGCCCGAAGAGTGCTCGTTCGTGACCTAAAAAGGTGGGATGATGGAATGAGTCGTCCTCTGCCAGTGATGGAGGTTAGACAGATGTTAGGGAGAGCCGGTAGACCAAAATACGATAGTTTTGGTGAGGCTTGGGTTCTTTGCAAAGGCACAGATGGATGGGGTATTGCTGATGATGTCAGTGAACGGTATTTCTTTGGTCCGGTAGAATCTATCACCTCCAAATTAGCGAGTGAACCTGCTCTTCGAGCCCATCTTTTAGCATCAATCGCAACCGGTGGTTTTCGTCATAGAGGAGAGATTGGTGATTTCTTTTCAGCGACTTTTCTTGGTGCATCATTATCGAAGAATCAGTTGAATGAACGTCTAGATGAGATGCTGAATTGGTTGGTTGACGAGAGATTTATTCGCCGATTAGGGGCTGACGAATCCTATGCATCTCGCAGAGCAGATGACAAGGCAAGCAAAGATGAAGCTGAAGACTGGGATGACGAAATGCCAATCTGGGCATCTATTGCTCAAACAACAGAAGGGGTCGAACTCAAAGCGCCTTCTGAAAACCATGTGCCAAGAACAAAAATGGATTCTGCCTTTACCGAGGCATCCTTAGGTTTCACTTCTGCTTCGAAACTGGCGAATGTTGGTGGGTGGAGTCAACCAACATCCAATGACCATGACTCAATGGAATATGAGGCGACACTGATGGGTGAGAGAATAACTCAACTCTATCTTGACCCACTATCCGCATCGATTTTACGCACTGGGTTGAGGCGGGCAGTTCGAAGAAAAGTCCGCGGGAACGGAGAGGTTACCGATTTCGGGATGATGCACCTTGCTTCGTCTACACCTGATTTTATCCCACTTTGGGCGAAGAATTCGGAGTTGGAACGAAGTTCTCCTCTTTGGTTGAAAACCAATACCATCGAAGATGAATTATTGGTCGACGATTCAATGGAAGAGAGATTATTGGGTAAAGTAAAATCGGCATGGATGATTGAGATGTGGATTCAAGAAGACACATTACGTTCTATTGAAAGCGAACTTGATGTGAGCCCGGGCGACGTAAACCATCGAGTCGATCTCATGGGTTGGTTATTGGCAGCCGGACAGCAAGTCTTGCTAACTGACGATGTATTTTCGGAAGAACACCTGCCTGTTATCGGAGAAATAGCGACTGCAATCGACATGTTGAGGCAACGCGTCCGTCATGGATGCAAGAGAGATCTACTGCAATTAGTGAACATCAAGCATGTTGGCCGTTCTCGAGCACGTGAACTAGCTGGTCTTAACATTCGTACTCCAAAAGATGTGGTTGCTATGGGCCGTTCAACACGTAATGAATTGCTTTCAAAGCGAGGCTGGGGTCCACTTCTATTGGACAAAATACATGCCGAGGTCGACAAAGTTCTCCGACGTCAAAGTACCCCTCATTTTCAGAAGAAAGAGCCGAAGATTCGGGCTGATGACATCCCTCTATCTGATGAGTCTTCATCGGATGATTGAAAGACAAAACCTCTGTGGTAATGTCATGGCACAGCCATCTTTTCCTTGCTTTGCATGGCAATGTGAACCTCCTGTCGAACCAAAAGTACTCTTACCCAAGTTCTTGGAATTGCGTCCGGATTCACAATGGGTCTTGATTGGGGAGGGGTGTGCTCAGTCAAATCTTCAATTGTGGACTGCATGGAACTGCGCTTCCCGTCGTTGGCTTCGTTCAACCGCGTTAGCGCGTTCATTGGATGCAGAATTTCTACGGTATTTGAGCGGAACCCACCATGTTTCTGAAGCCTTCAAGCGTGCGGGAATGAGGAGAAATGACACCGCCGGATACCTCTTGTATCTACCGAATACTTCGAACACTGACAAAGATCAAGCAGACTGTTCGCCAATAGATTTCGATGCTACAGAACTGGAAATGCAAGCAATATCCTTACTTGATAATCTAAAACTGGAAACGAAATCGTTTCAATATGAACTTTCCAAAGAAGGCGCTATTCGGCTTGGTGTAAGGTTTGAAAACGACCAAGAGCAGTTGACTGAGCAGACACTTATTGGACATATTATCTCGGCTGAGTTCACCTCTTGAATACACAAATCAGAGTAGACTTCAAACACTTTCGCATATTGCGTCGATGTATGGTGATGAGCGCAAGTCCAACTGACGAACATAGACCGAGCACCGGTCGATACCTCAATCAATCGAAAACCCAAGCCGCTCTGGACCATGCCCAAGAACTTGGTGCATCGTATGCTGAAGTCCGTCTTATGGCAATAACCGACTCAAGTGTGGCATTACGAGACGCGAAACTTGAACGAGCGATTCCCGGTCAAGAAGTTGGTGTAACTCTCCGAGTTTTAGCTGACGGAGCATGGGGTGTTCATTCAACAACCGACCTAGTATCTTTACCGTCTCAAATAGAATCCACGGTAAGACTTGCAAAGGCAGTCGCCTCTCGCCGCTCCTCTAAAGACCGTCCAGTTCAACTTGCAGATGTTCCGATTTTTGAAGATGAAATTCACTGGAAGTCTAGAAAAGATGTTCGAAACACAGACCTACAAACGAAAATGGAACATCTCAAGGAATTGCATGACAGTGCAGCAGACGATGATCGCATCATTTCTGTGACTTGTGGATGGAGCGATGAACACCTTCACACAGAGTTGATGACCAGTGAAGGAATGAACAGAACTTGGTCGTTCCAACGTTCGCTCATCAACGCAAGTGTCACTGGCCGAGATGGAGGTGAAGTCGTCTCTTACAGAACTCGTCACGGTGGTGAAGGCGGACTTGAAGTGATCGAATCGTGTGACCTTGGTAACCTTGGGGAAACAGCGCGTGTTGCTACATTGCGTTTGTTGAAAGCAGAACGAGCACCGTCCGGAAAATTGCCTTTGATTGCTGACCGAGACTTAACTGGAGTATACATCCATGAAGCACTCGGACATCCATGTGAAGCAGATTTAGTTGCTGCCGGCGATTCATGTTTAGACGGAAAGTTGGGCCAAACAATCGGCAACGAAATAGTGACCGTTGTTGACGATCCAACAATTCGTGGTGGTTACGGTGCTCATCCGATTGACGATGAAGGCCTTGATACACGAGAAAAGTGCCTCATCAAGAACGGAGTCCTCACTGAATATCTCAATCATCGAGAGACTGCACATCATTTTGGAATCGCTCCGAACGCTGGTGCTCGGGCCCAGGACGGCCTGCATCATCCACTTGTACGTATGTCGAATACTTTGATTCAGGGCGGCACTCACAACGATATGGACGAATTGATGGAAGACATCGATTACGGTGTGTATGCTTGCGGTTCTCGAGGCGGGCAGGTTGATACGGGACGCGGGTCATTCCAATTTGCTGCTCAAGAGGCTTGGCTTATCGAAAACGGCGAACTTACCCGACCTCTCAAGGATGTAAGTGTGAGTGGTTTGACTCTTCAAATTTTGAAAGATGTCGATGGTCTCACCCGTGATTCACGTCTTGCTGCCCCAGGTTTCTGTGGCAAAGGCCAAACTGTCCCAGTTGGAGACGGTGGACCAATTATGAGAATTTCTCAAGCGTTGGTGGGCTGATTATGCTTCCTGATGACGCAGTAGACAGAATTGCCGAAGGCTGTCGAACTATTGGTGCTATGTGCACATCCCAAGGTATTGAGCAATGGGAGGTCGTAGCAACCCAATCGTATGGCCACAGTATCGATATTGAAGCCGGAAAAATCTCTCTCGCAGCTGGAGGGGGCGAAGGGGGATACGGAGTTCGAGTCGTTGAAGGTGGTCGGTTTGGCTACGCTTACCTTGTCGACGTATCTTCTGCAGATTATGCTATTCAGCAAGCCCGAGATATTGCGAAGGCTTCACCATCCATCAAGGGTTTTGTTTTGCCAAGTGAGCAGTCTGCCGAGAAGGTCAGCGGTCTGTTTGACAAGAATATTCTGAACATTGGTCCAGAGGATTTACTCGAACAAGCAGATGCCATCCTTAACGAGGTTTCTTCTCTTGACCAACGAGCGGTGGTAACCGGCGGTGGATTAGGCGTGAGTGCTAATGCTGGAGCGATATATACCAGCGAAGGAATTGAATCAAGTGGCGTGACTACATCACACGGTATTGGCGTTCAAGTTTCAATCGATGCCGATGATGAACTTACCAGTTCCTATGAGGGCGAGTCAAGCCGTCAACGCCTCGAGCAAGTTCCGATTTGTGTCTCAACTGCTGTGGATTGGGCACAGAAAACACGAGGGCCAATAGAGGTAAACACCGATGCTCATGATACTCCAGTATTGATGACAAGTAAGGGCTTCTCACCGTTGTTTTCGATGGTTGTTCCGTCTGCAATCCGTGGTGACCGTTTGGTTCGTAACGAATCCTTTTGGTCGGGAAAGCAGGGTGAATTGGTGCTTGCAAATGACCTTTCACTTATCGATGACGGAAGAATGGAGGGAGGTAAGTCAGCATCATCAAGGGATGGAGAGGGGGTTCCAACTCGTCGCCAAACGCTGGTTGAAAACGGTCGCTTAGTCGGTTCACTGTGGTCCACTCGGGACGCCGCTCAACAAGTCGCGGAAGGCCGAATTGATTCTGCACAGTCAAACGGTTGTGCGGTTCGAGGCGGCCATCAAAGCCCACCGAGTACCGGTTGTGCCGATTTGCACATGACTTCTACTCGTCAAGGGTCATCTCAAGATGCATTGCTGCAACGGATGGATGAGGGATATATCGTCCACAGTGTCATGGGTGCGCATACCGCAAACCCTACCAGTGGTGATTTTTCAGTGACAACCAGCACAGTTCTACGTGTCCAAGATGGTGAAATCGTCGGTCCAGTGAAGCAAGCAGGATTATCAGGCAATTTGGCCAAGGCTCTCTCCAAAGACGTTCATCTAGGAGATGAAATTCGAATACAAGGCTCGTATTCCTCCGGCGCAATGCACCTCCCAGATGTCCTGCTGATGCAAGGTTTGAGAATCAATCCTGTGTAAGTCCCCAGTGACTTGAATAGCAGATTGCTGCATGGGTGAAAACTTCTAGGCATTCTTTATGTCCTGTCGTCTTCCCTATAGCCACCCATGGAGGTCAAGGGAGTGTACAGTCTCAACCAAATCGCACGAAAGCCCGCAGCCTGTTCTCCGTACAGGCATCGAACAAATTCGCCTGACGGGGGGCATTGCAATGTCTGAAAAATACGAATCGCATGTCAAGTCTATTCTAGCAGAATGTCCTGATGCTGATCCTGAAGAGGTAGCAGCAGCCTTTGCAAAATACGAGAAAGAATTTTTCATCCCACCTCAAGATGCAATGCGTTCAATCCTTCGGCGTTTCAAGGGTGATAAAGCCCCAGCGCCATCGGGTTCGTCGAATTCAACAGCATCAAAACCAACACGAAAAGTGAGCCGTCTTAGTGAACTCAAAGGAGATGACAAAGACATTGAAATTGAAGTTGAAATCATTTCACATAACATCCGAGACCAAACCATTCGTGGAGAACAAAAACAAATTGCTTTTGGTTTACTTGAAGATAACCCTTGGGAAGAAAACGGTGACAAGAATCGTTGGGAGTACAAAGATTGGGGCCCAAACTCGAACATCACTCCGGGCTCCGTCGTCCGAATCGAAGGCGCATCGGTGAATGAGTATCAAGGAAAGATGTCGCTGAACATCAATCAGTCGACACGAATCGCTGTTGTGCGTGAGGGTACTCGCCCGGTAACTGCTCCTGGTGAGCCTCAGGATATCGAATCATTACCGTCTGACGGGTATGTGTGCGTCGTGGGTCGAATTCTAGCCTCGAGGCCAGACCAAATTCATCGTAAAGATGGTTCAGGTTCAATTGATATTGTTCGAGGAAGAATCGCTGATGAATCGGGAACGATTGGATTCCTATCATGGGAGCCATTTGAGCATGAAATAGGCACTTTGTTGAAGATAGAAGGCGCTCAAGTGAGAACTTTTAGAGACACACCAGAATTAAATTTCGGTAGGACCACTAAGGTTGAAATTTATCACGACAAAAACTTCTCTGATACAGATGCACTATCTCAGCAAACTGTACTGACATTGTCTGAGTTGAGAGATGGTGCTCGTGACGTTGATGCTGTAGTCCAAATTACAGAATGGACCAAACGCTCATTCACTCGAGATGGTGAAGAACGATTTTTGTGGTCCGGTCAAATTGCAGATCCAACCGGTCGATGCAGAATGAGCGCCTGGAGCGAACTACCCATTACGGATGACAAACTTCCCCTTACTGTTCGCCTCAAAGGAGTTCGAGTTCGAGCATGGCAAGGAATCCCGGATATTACAGTTGACAATGCAGACCAAGTTGAATTTCTCGACGCTCCGCCTTGGGATTCTGAACTCGACCTCACTCAGCATACAGCTGAGGTCGAATTGTACGAACTTTCGACAGGCGCAAGCCGTGTAGGCGTTTCCACAACAGCAATTGTTGTGAGTGTTCGAGAGGATTCTGGATTTATTCAACGTTGTACCGAATGTAGACGAGTGCTGCGAGATGGTGAATGCTTTGAACACGGCCCAAACGATGGAAGCACGGATGTCCGCCTCCGTTTGGCAATCGATGATGGTCGTTCCTCAGTATCTCTCCTCACCAACAAAGATGCTACTCTATCTCTCATAGGGATGACTGAGGAGGAACTTGCAGCAGAAGTCAATGATTTGGGTCAAATGGCATTTGTTCAATCTCTTCGCTCAAAGATGCTCGGTAGGAAGATTAAGGCCTCGGGCAGAACAATTGTGGATGACCAAGGAGCCATGATGCTTGCTGATTCAGCGTCTCTCATCGATGAGGATGCAGGCTTACGAGCGACTGAAATTCGTGCACAATGGAGGGTTGCTTGATGCAATCATCTCGGCGTGCAAAAAGGCAACCAGCATGGCATATGCTTGCTTCTGAATTCAGTGAATCTACCCTAAATGAGAAAGGTTCTGGAGAATACGACCCATCGTTTGTTATTACAAAACTCGGTGCTAAAGTGAACAGAGTCGTTGTTGCAGGACTACTCGAACGTCTTGAAGTTCGAGAAACCTCAAATGGCTCCACACTCTATCAAGGTCAGATGCGTGACCCTTCTGGGCTTCATTATTTTTCAGTTGGTGATTATGCTACTGAATCGATGCGCGAATTGACATTACAACTGGTCGAAAAAACCGAAGTTGGAGAACCGGTATTGTTGCTTATGACTGCAAAGTCACGTTGGTACCAAACCGATGAGGGTGCAGTCTATACGTCTCTTCGTCCTGAAGAGGCTTGCGAAATCGATGCGCAACGGTATGCATTGTGGCTTACTCGAGCCTGCGAAGACACACTTGGTCGAATGAAACACTACACCGATTCTTTGTCTGCTGAACCAACACGTGAAGGTTTGGTGGCTGCAGGTGTTCCTGAATTCATGATCGATGGACTTCTTGTATCTCGTAATCATTACGGCGATATCGATATTGAAACTTACACCCTGAACATTATGCAAGCCCTTGATATTGCTGAAGGCCGCATGGAGGCTGCCAGTCAGCCAGTTGCTGCTCCACCTCAATCTTCCGAACAGAACGGTGAAGTAGCACAGGAAGCGGTTGGTGATTCGGAAGTTAAAGACACGATAGTCTCACTTATTGAGCAACTCGATCAAGGAGATGGAGTTGATTTTGAAACCGTTCTTACCAATGCAGTAGCTCGTGGTTTTGATCGTGGATTGGCAGAAGAAAAGTTGGACGAACTCTCCAATGAGGGCACCTTACATGAGCCTCGATTTGGCTGGTTTAGAATCGTTGGTTGATTGATTTACGCCCCCAACATTGAAGACCTTGTGATTGCGTGGAGTGAATAGAGGTCGGCATATGGCAGGTATGGATTTCTTCATTCGCCCCGCATCCGGAACTACGAGCGCAGATTGGGTTCGAATACCTGATTGTGACATGAAGGTACGACTAACTCGTCGTCTTACTCGGACCATTATACGAGGAGAAGAAGGAGACGACCTCCACGATGAAGGTGCCGAATCGACTGCATACACCATAACAGGTGAACTTTCTATTGATGACTACAAGCGGGTTCTGGCAATGTTTCGTTCTGGTCAACCCTACATTCATGACCCGTTTGAGGAAAGAGACGTGAAAGTCCTCTTTGCATCGATGGAATACGAAAGTTCGAATCAAATGTTTACTTTTGAATTGTTTGAAGATATTGTTTGAGGTGAGCGAATGCGAAAGTTGGATGAGCAGAGAGAAGTTCTCTATGTTATTCGAACTCTCGATGTTTTAATGTCATCTGGAGTAGGTCTTGAAGCAGCAATTCATACCATTGGAAGCGGAGGATACGGCATCATCTCCGAGGATTTTTCTTCGATGATGGCTCGCTTAAGAAAAGGAAGCAGTAGAGGATTAGGTCCGGAATTGAAGAGTATGATGAATAAAGCAGATTCGGAAGGTTATCGAAGACTTCTCAACACAATGTACACTAACGTCACGCAAAATACTGACATCATTGATACCCTCCGCAAACAAGGCGCAAGAATGGAGAATGAGCGTACTGAGTCAGTGAAAAAGTATATCGAAGAATTGGGAGCAGTACCGGAAACTTTGCTTTCAATCGGCATGATTGGTCCAATTATTTTGGCCATTGCCGGATTGGTACCTCAGTTGATGACCGGCGACCTTGGTGCATTCATGCAACTGCCTCCCGCCTCGACCATCAATGCCGTTGTCAAAGGCGGACTGGTCGTTACACTCTTGGCTATGTTCATGATTGGTCTCAAGGCCCATACCAAAGACCCTGGATTGTGATCTCATGATATTTGGATTGCTGGAAACCTTCAATGACAATCTGTTGTTATTGGTTCTCATCGTCATCGGAATAGCTTGTGCAGTCGGCGGGATTCCACCAATGCTTGAACGCAACAGGAGGCGTTCTATAGAAAACGCCTTGCCTGGCCTATTAGAATCACTTTCGGATTCGGTCGGTGCTGGTAGAGGTATTCAAGAAGCAATGATGGAACAATCCCGGACCTTAACAGGTCCGTTAGGTAAACTCCTCAAACAGACTCTGGAGGAAAGCCATTCATCTTCATTCGATGCAGCCTTAGCTTCTTTTTCAGCAAAAACCCGCTCCTCTCAAGTACAAAGAGTCATGGTCTTAATTGAGACAGCAATTGAACAAGATTCTCCGCTTCAAGGCATACTTTCTGACCTTGCAATGGATTATGAACGCCTAAACGACCTGATGAATACTCGGGAGGAAGAGTTGCTTGGACGTGGTATTTTGATTGTCATGTTCATTAGCATTGGCTTGCCGGTATTGATTGCATTCATTGTCGGTTTATTCGCACCTGCTAGCAAGGGGTTCCAAATTGATTCGTTCAACACGACTTTTTCCTACTTCTTTGGAGTCGCTTCAGCGATTGCAGTTGGAGTCTCTGGAAGGATGCTAGGACGGTTTAAGGATGCACTTTGGTGGATGCCGGGTTGGATTGCACTTTCCATGACGCTCTATCTAGGAGCAGTAATGATTGTTGGAGGATGAAAGTATGAGTGAACAAGTATTGGAACAATATGGACGAGTAACAATTTACACTGAAGAGAATCATCCTGCACCGATTTATCATGTTGATGGCTCAGCCGAACCAAATCCGTATGGCGATCTGGCTGTTTTGCTTGAAGATGATGCACTTGAAGAAGTGATGTACAACGGCGGCACACAATGTGTTAAAATCGCTCATAGAGATCATGGAATGTGCCGGACGAATATTTGGATTGACGATGATTCCGGAATTCAAATCGCCAAAAATATCGCTGCTTTTACCAATGTACCTCTCGGTGATGGGCCAGGGCTTGTTCCTATCTTTGATGGCCGACTGCCTGATGGTTCCCGTGTCAATGGGACCATTCCACCAGTTACGCCAGATGGGCCGACATTGACCATTCGAAAGTTCAGGGAAGACCCGCTTACCATGATAGACCTCGTCAAATTTGGAACAGTCAATTCCCGCCTTGCTGCAATGATGTGGGTTTGGATTGAAGGACTTGACAGCCGTCCGGCGAACTTCGTAATAGCAGGTGGTACTGGTTCAGGTAAAACAACGACATTGAATTGTTTAGGAATGTACATTCCTTGGCACCGCCGTCTCCTAACTGTTGAAGACACTGCTGAATTGCAGGTGTATCACGACCATTGGCTCCGAATGGAAACTCGCCGTGAACGACCTGATGGTACTCCAGAAGTTGATATGAATGATTGTCTAAAATCGAGTCTACGTATGAGACCAGACCGAATCATTGTCGGTGAAGTTCGTGGTCCAGAAGCAGCAACTTTACTCACTGCAATGAACACAGGTCACGACGGCTCGTTTGGTTCACTGCACGCAAATACCGCCCAAGAAACGGTTACAAGAATGATCAACCCTCCAATGAATGTTCCTCCAATCATGCTTAGCGGTCTTGATTTGATTATTATTCAAGCCCGATTACATGTCAATGGAAAAACTGCTCGTAAAATCACCGAGGTTGCAGAAATAGCCGGAATGGAGGGGGACAAACCTCGACTCAATATCATTTGGAAATACAATGCATCTACCGACCAGATTGAGGAAACTGGTATCCCGTCCAAGTTGCGTGAAATCATCTGCACAGCTGCAGGTGTTTCTCCTGATGTTTTTGAGAAACACGTATCCCAACGCCAAGCAATTCTTGAAGACTTAGCACGTCGTGATATTCATGATATCCAAACAGTGACTCAAGTGATTCAAAATTTCTACGCATCTCGCTGAAATTTAGCCACGCAATCGCTCGAGTAGGTCGTCAATCGCATCGATTTTTCCTCGTGCAGAATTCAACCTTTCAGATGCTTCACTCATCGATTCTGCAACGATGTGTTCATCTGAGTCCGATTCTTCTTGGTTTGGTTTGAATGCTTGAGCAAGTGCCTTTAGTTCCGTTACGATTGCATCCACTTGTGTATCTGAAATCATGATTCCCGGTGCGATGCGAGGAATTTCTGCAGGAGATATGAAGCCTAATTCTGCACCAATGATACCAGCACAAGCCAAGACCCGAGGGCGTAAATCAGCAGTATTGACTTCATATCCGCGTGATTCAAGGAATCGGATGACTAATGCTTGTTGTGACTCTGAGAAATGCCCTTCGCTGGACTCCAATACAGTTTCTACCAGTTCTTCAAACGCACCAATGTTTCGCTCCAATCGGTCGACGGTCATTCGTTCATTATTGCTCAAATGAACTGCTCCATGCTGGAGGACTCGCAAAATTCTGTTTCTCCTTGCAATCGAAGGGTCTTGCAGTGCCTCAGCCTGATGGATTTCTACATGCAAGTCAAACAAAGCATGCAATCTTCCGGATACGCTTGGGATTCGAAGATCAAGACCCATATCATGTCCAATTTGTTCGAAGTTCATACGAGCCTTGACCAAATCGCCATCAGATGACGCTAATGTGTTATTCAATTGGTCCCGAAGCACTTCTCGAGCGCCCTCAAAGTTCCGCAGTGCTTCGCGTTCTCTCCAAGAGTTCGGCATTGAGTAAACGGCCTCTTTTTCATTTTGCGAACGGAACTCGAGTTCCATGAGTGTGTTTCGGATACTGTCTCGAATTGCAGGGACTTCTGTTGCAAAACCATGTTTCGATAAACTTGCAATGAATGCCTCCAAATCATCGACTTCACTGGTTGAACTCACTGCTAAGAAGTCTCTTCCAGCAGCCTCGATTTCTGCGGAACGGGCGGTTAGTTCCAATAACACAGCTTCAGTTTCAAGGCTGTGTTCACTTGGCTCGGTGACATGCGCTGTTTGAACCATTGCAGGTACGTCTGAGTGTTGCTCATTACTTTGAGCAGAGCGCAATGCATCGTCAATTGATGAGGAGATTGGTGCTCTAGAAATGGCAATACCATCTTGAGCAAGTTCAGTTCTCATCTCACTTTCTTCTTCGAAAGTCCATCCTTCTGGATGTTCAGAGACGAAGGTTTCAACTTTTTCAATCACTGCAGCTTGTTCGTAAGTAGTTGTTTCTGGTGTTTCGTTCTTGGAATCTTCAGTAGGAGTGGGAATCAATATTGAGGAGTTACCTCCACGCGGCCTTCGTAAACTTTTCTTGACCTTACCCCAACCTCCCTGCTGATAGGCTAGTACTCCTGCAACTCTCACCAAGAGGGTTTGCTTGTTTCCCGACAACGGTAATTCAAGGGTTTTACATAATTCGTGCAATTGGTCACGGGTCTTTCCGTCAAGCGATTCAGGAACCAACTGTTTGGGATCATGATTGAGATGGAGGTACAATCGCTGTCTCCTGGCTCGAACTGAACCGGACTTTTTAATTCCAAAAACACCTAGTATTTCGCCTATTTCAGCGTTCATGAGTTTCTTGATGCCTTCAGGTGATAGGTCCCATTGTTCAAGAATTAGATGCTGAATTAGCCTTGCTCGTAGAACTTCAACCG